>Ga0209510_1000045_pt1 | contig 206385 bp, 170 predicted proteins | sample BiotimSIPDNA_FD_185749 | JGI IMG/M metagenome (GOLD analysis project Ga0209510, IMG submission 185749) | Anaerobic biogas reactor microbial communites from Washington, USA - Biogas_R1 time_0 SIP DNA (SPAdes) (version 2) | ecosystem: Engineered > Bioreactor > Anaerobic > Unclassified | place...
GCGGTGAGGCTCCACCTCTTCCCATCCCGAACAGAGAAGTTAAGCTCACCAACGCCGATGGTACTGCTACACCAAGTGGGAGAGTAGGTAGCCGCCAACTTTAAGAAAGCCCCGACAGCATCAGCTGCCGGGGCTTTTGTATTTGATGCGGATAATTGATTTTATTTACAAACAAAAAGAGAGTGACTGTAAATAAAATCACTCTCTCTTATGTTTTATGTCGGGAAGATCCGACTCGAACGGACGGCCCCCACGTCCCTAACGTGGTGCGCTAACCAACTGCGCCACTTCCCGATCCCTTATTGGGGTTGCAAAAATAACTCACTTTACTCAAATAACCAAAAGAAACTGCCTTTTTTATAATTATATTTGCCGCATGAAAACAATTTTTGACGAAATAATAGATCGACGCGGAACTAATGCTTATAAGACAGATCTTATAACTAAACTTTATGGCAGAGATGATCTTATTCCTCTGTGGGTAGCTGATATGGACTTTAAAACTCCCTATTGCATTGTGGAGGCCCTTAGGGAGCGTTTCTATCATGAAATTTATGGATATTCTGTAGCCCCTGAGAGTTATTGGCAATCAATTGTCAACTGGGAGAAACAACTGCATGGATGGGAGATTTTCCGTGAGGAGTTGTCTTTTATTCCGGGCATTGTAAAGGGTATTGCCTTTGTGCTGCAGTGCTTTACTTCTCCCGGAGATGGAGTAATCATACAGCCTCCGGTATATATGCCTTTTATTCACGTTCCAAATGATACAGGAAGAAAGCTTCTATTAAATCCTCTTATACGCACTGAGGAGGGTTATGATATGGATCTAAAGGGGCTTGAAGAGATATGTATAACTTCTTCTCCAAAGATAATGATACTTTGTAATCCTCACAATCCCGCCGGTATCGTGTGGTCAAAGGAGACTCTCGCTGAGATGGCGCGTATTTGTTTCAAATATGGAGTCATGGTGATCTCAGATGAGATTCACGCAGATATGGCGCTATTTGACAATGTGCATACTCCATTTCCAATGGCATCGGAGGAGGCACGAAATATCTCAATCACATTTGCTGCCCCAACTAAAACCTTTAACATAGCGGGTCTGGTGAGTTCTTTCAGTGTGGTGCATAACCCGGAGATACGCGAGCGTTTTTATGGTTGGCTTAGTGCCAACCACCTTGCTTCACCTACTTTTATAGCTGCTGTAGCTACGGAAGCGGCCTTTACAAATGGTGGAGAGTGGCGCAGGCAGATGCTTGACTATGTGGAGGGCAATGTGCGCTTTGTAGAGGATTATTTGGCGAAAAATATTCCTGCTATACGTGCTGTGCGTCCGCAGGCTTCATTCCTTATTTGGCTTGATTGTCGTGAGCTCGGATTAGAGCAGAAAGCACTTAAAGATCTCTTTATAAACAAAGCCCGCCTTGCGTTGAACGATGGTGAGGCGTTCGGCAAGGAGGGCTCGGGTTATATGCGTCTTAATGTGGGCTGCCCGCGTGCAGTGTTGTCATGTGCAATGGAGCAGCTTGCTAAAGCTGTGCGCGAGATTACTCGGTAGTCTCTTCAACAGGTGTTAGAGCTTCTTCAACAGCTTTGATAAGTTCTTCGCCGCGAAGGTCACGTTTTACTATAGTGCCGTCGGGGCCGAAAAGGATAATCTGAGGAATACCTGAGATACCATAAAGATCGGTAGGGGTTTTGTCATCACCCATAAAGATCTGATCCCATTTCATGCCAAGCTCTTCCATTGTGGCTACGCTTGCGGAGTTATCTCCGTTACGCTCCCAAACTGCTACTCCGAGCACAACAAGTCCTTTGTCGGTATAGGTGTCATAAACACCCAGGAGAGTATTTTTGATTTCGTTTTTACAGGGGCCACACCATGATGCCCAGAAATCAACGAGAACATATTTGCCTTGGCCAACATAGTCGGAAAGCTTTATAGCCTCTCCTGCAGGGGTTTTACCTTCAAAATCAGCAAACATTTTACCTTCTGCGGTAGCTTCTCTAGCCTCACCTGCTGCTATCTGCCTGGCAATAAAAGGGTGGTTTTTGGTGAAATCACCCATCTTTTCCACATATCCCTTGAGTTCCTCATATGAAAGGTCATAGACGAAGTTGTTCAGAGCATAAAAACCGAGATAACCGTTGGGATTAGCATCAATGGTTTTGTCACTCAATTCACGTACCTTTGTCTGGTAATTCTCTCGAACCTCTTGCATTTTTACAGCAGCTTCCTCCTGAGGAAGTGCACGTGCCTCTTCAAACTGGCTTACTGCCTCTTCCTGTATTTGTTTCAGAAGATCTCTAAACTCAAAAAGTGCCTTGTTGTGTTTTCCACCCTCAACAATAGCAGGCTCATTTAGATTGATAGTGATGGTGCCTGCTTCGGGGATAAACATAGTATTGTTGTTATTTTTGATTCTGGCATCAGTTACAAGGGCAACGGTGATGCATCCGTCAATATTTGCATCGCAAGAATACTCAAACGCACCGTCAACAATCTGTACGGTGTCTGCCTGTTCAGTGAGCATATCTGTAAATACGATGGCCGCCCCCGGAGTGGAAGCTAGTTCATCAGTAATTGTGCCTGTTACGGTGCAAACTTGTTTGCAACCGCCTAAGAGTACGATGCCGGCTATAGCCAGCACATAAAAGATTTTTTTGTTCATAATTGATATTGTTTTATTTGTTTATACGTTTCGACTATAAAGTTCACGAAATGACAAAGTTAAGCAAAAAAAAACTATTTTTGCAGAGTTTCTTAAACTATTTTTTATGGATATAATTAAAGTGAGGGTCGCAAGACCTAGAGACCGCAAAAGATTAACGGATTTTCAAGTGCAGATGTCTTTAGAGACTGAAGGTCAAGAGTTGGACCGTAATATCGTTTCTCAAGGGATCAAGTCAGTTTTGGAAGATCCTCAGAAGGCTACCTATTTTGTAGCCGAACTTGAGGGGGTGGAAGGCATAGTGGGATGTCTTATGATTACTGATGAATGGAGTGATTGGCGTAATGGTTGGGTATGGTGGATACAATCTCTCTATGTTCTGCCGGAGTATCGTCAGAGAGGAGTCTTTACCGCCCTGTTTGAGCATATTTGGATGATAGTTGATTCTACTTCCGCTGTCAAGGGCATCCGTCTTTATGTTGATAAGAATAATACCCGTGCAAGAGAACTCTATGAGGCGATAGGCATGTCAGGAGAACACTACATCACCTACGAATTGATGAAAGAGTAAAAATACCGCTTACAAAATATCAATATGAAAAAACTATTTGCATTGTGCATGATCTGCACATTAATCTTCACTGCCGGTTGTATGCAGGTGAAGGTGGACTCCTCAATGCCATATTCGGTAAAGAATGGCAGGATTGTTCTTGAGACACCCGCTCGTCCTACAGGACAGCAAAGTGCCCTGGCAATGACCTGTGACCCAATGGACACTGTTAGAGTTGGCTTCGTGGGACTTGGTATGAGGGGCTATGGAGCCGTTATCCGCTACACATATATTGACGGAGTGCGTATAACCGCGCTTTGTGATTTACTTCCCGAAAGAACGGAGGCTTCAAAAAATGCGCTTCTGGAGAGAGGCTGGCAGGAACCGGCACTCTATTCGGGAGAGGAGGGATGGCGAGAACTCTGCGAAAATCCCGATGTCGATTTGGTTTATATTTGCACCCCATGGCAGAATCATGCGGAGATCTCAGTGTATGCGATGCAATGCGGTAAACATGTTGCTGTCGAAGTCCCCGGAGCAATGAGTATAGCTGAGTGCTGGGATATCATCAATACCAGCGAGAGCACCCGCAAGCACTGTATGATGCTGGAAAACTGCTGCTATGACTTCTTTGAGATGACTGCACTCAATATGGCTCAGCAGGGGCTTTTCGGTGAGATTCTTCATGTCGAAGGGGCCTATATTCACAACCTCGACCCCTATTGGAAGCTCTATCAGGGCAACTGGAGGCTCGATTTCAATCAAAAGCATCGTGGCGACAACTATCCCACGCATGGCCTCGGCCCTGCCTGTCAGGTGCTCAATATTCATAGAGGCGACAGGATGGAATATCTGGTTTCAATGGATACCAAATCGGTACACGGGAAAGAGGTCTCTAAGGAGATTATGGGGACTGAAGAGTTTGCCAATGGCGATCATACTGTAACTTTGATCCGCACAGTCGGTGGTAAGCAGATAGAAATCCAGCACAATGTCTATTCGCGCCGTCCCTATAATAGAATGTACCAGATTACGGGGACCGAGGGATTTGCAAATAAATATCCTGTGCGCGGTTTTGCACTTATGAGTCACAATCTCCCTGAAGGTCGTGAAGAGTATGCAGGATTGGATGGAGAACGCTTTGTCAGCCCCGAGCTGCTTGAGAGACTAATGGAAGAGTATAAGCACCCGATAACAGCAGAGATTGAAGAGAAGGCACGTATGGTGGGCGGCCACGGTGGTATGGACTTCATAATGGATTATAGATTGATCTACTGCTTGCGCAATGGATTACCCCTTGACCAGGATGTCTATGATCTTGCCGAATGGTCCTGCCTGATTGAGCTAAGCCGTATCTCGATAGAGTCCGGTTCAATGCCGGTAGCGGTTCCCGATTTTACCCGCGGGGAATGGGATCGTATTGAGGGATATCGCCACGCTTTTGTCGGGAAATAATCTTCTCCCTCAAGGCAATTCTCCTTTTTTTGTTACCTTTGAAAGATATTTGACAAAGTTTTTAAAATTTAATAATTCAACAATATGACAAACGTCAAGAAACAGAATTTTGCACTGCCGATTGCAATAATGTTCTCCCTCTTCTTCATGATTGCCTTCGTGACCAATTTCGCGGGCTCAATGGGAGTAATAGTTAAAAATCAGTTCGGCGCAAGTAATGCCCTTTCGCAACTCGGTACGCTTGCCAACTTTATCGCTTACGCCTGTATGGGTATTCCCGCGGGCATTATCCTCAAGCGCAAAGGTTACAAGTTTACAGCTCTGACCGCAGTAATTGTAGGTTTTGTGGGAGTGGGCATTCAGTTCCTATCCGGATATGTATCTCCATCAATAGCTTTCGGAATCTATGTCCTGGGTGCATTTGTAGCGGGCCTCTCAATGTGTCTTCTCAACATCGTGGTTAATCCGCTCCTTAATACACTGGGTGGCGGCGGTAATCGCGGTAACCAGCTGATTCAGTTTGGAGGTTCCTGCAATTCCATTGGAGGTACTATAGCTCCTATCCTTCTCGGTTACCTTATCGGTGGCTCAATGGAGACTGCTACGGTGAGCGATGCTGCCCCTGCTATGATGATTGCTATGGGAATCTTTGTTCTTGCAGGAATTGTTCTTGGGGTAACCAATATTCCCGAGCCCCATATGGAAACAGCAGCACAGAAAGCTGCTCGCAGATCCGGCAATGTGCAGAAAGAGAAATATGGTCCGATGTCATTCCGTCACTTTGTACTCGGTGCTATCGCAATATTTTTCTATGTAGGAGTTGAAGTTGGTATTCCCAATACCGCTAACCTCTATATGTCCGGCAATCCCAATGTGGGACCTGCAATAGCGGGTACTTTGGTGGGGTTTTACTGGTTTATGATGCTGGTGGGAAGGCTCATAGGCGCTCCTATAGCGGGTAATGTTTCCAGTAAGAGGATGCTCGTCTCAGTCTCGCTTTTGGCAATAGCTTTCGTTCTCTGTATTCTCTTTATACCCGAGAATATCACCATTTCTTTCCGCGAGAAGGCACTGCCTCTGAGTATGGTGTTTGTAGTGCTCTGCGGTCTCTGTACTTCAGTGATGTGGGGAGCTATCTTCAACCTCTCGACCGAGGGTCTCGGAAAATATACCCCTATGGCTTCTGGAATCTTTATGACACTCGTTTGCGGTGGTGGCATCCTTCCTTTTATACAGAATTGGGTTGCTGACTCCGTGGGTCATATAAACAGCTATTGGGTGGTGATTGTAGGGTTTGCATATATCCTCTTCTATGCCCTTTTTGGTTATAAGAATGTGAATAAAGATATTATCACAGAATAATTATTCTACAACAATAATAAGATCGAAAAATATGTCAAAAGAATATGTTATAGGAGTTGATATCGGTGGCCAGTCGGCTATGATCGGTGTCGTGGACAGACGTGCCAACATACTTGCGAGAAGCAGAATGGATACCAAATGTTATGGCGAGGATGATGCGGAGAAATTTATGGACGATCTATGCGCCAATATCAGGAAAATTGCAGAGCCTGTTGACTGGGATAATATCGAAGGTATCGGTATCGGTGCTCCTAACGGCAATTATTACCAAGGCACCATAGAGGGTGCAGCTAATCTCCCTTGGGGGAAAGGAGTTGTACCTCTTCGGGATTATATTGCCAAAAAAACCGGAAAACCGGTAACAGTTACCAATGACGCAAATGCGGCCGCTATCGGAGAAATGCATTATGGCAATGCAAAGGGTATGACTAATTTTATCGAAATCACTCTTGGTACCGGTGTGGGCAGCGGAATTGTTGTTAACGGGCAGATGGTCTACGGTCACGACGGTTTTGCCGGTGAATTGGGCCATACCTGTGCTGTAAGGCACAACGGTCGTCAGTGCAATTGCGGTAAAGTGGGTTGTCTCGAGACCTATGCTTCGGCAATAGGAGTTGCGCGCACAGCGCGTGAATGGCTTGATATGAGTGATGAGCCTTCTACACTCCGTTCTTTTGAGGTAATAACATCCAAAGATGTCTATGATGCCGCTATTTCAGGTGATGCAATTGCGAAAAAAGTATTCGAATTCACCGGTCAAAAACTAGGTGAATCATTTTCAGATTTTGTGGCATTCAGCAGACCGGAAGCAATTATCCTATTCGGAGGGTTAGCAGAGGCTGGCGATCTCATTATGAAGCCCATTGTAGAGGCTATGGAGGCTAATCTTCTCGGCATCTGGAAAGGCGGTAAGGTTAAGGTTCTTCGTTCCGGTCTCAAAGAGTCTGATGCGGCCATACTTGGTGCAGGTGCGCTTGCCTGGTAATATTTTTAGGCAATGAGATTGTCAAAAAATATCATTTGTGTTGGAGCGGCCATTGCTTCCGCACTATTTTCTTGCGGTGATGGTACGACCTTTACTAAAGCGGAAAAAGAACTTATAGGCAGCGACACCTCTGCAGCAATAATGCCTCTTTATACCACCGATAGCCCCTCAGAGACAGAGTTGCTCCGTAAAGTTGCCGCTCCTTTGACTGCAAAAGATATTACCTCCGATGTTTACAAGGTCTTGAGATATAGGATGCTCAGTACGGTAAATGACCCTGAAAATCCTGGGGTGGGCATTGCTGCGCCTCAGGTAGGCATCAGCAGACAACTTATAGCTGTGCAGAGATTTGACAAAGAGGGGGAACCCTTCGAGTTTTATCCAAACGCCGTGATAACTTCCTACTCTCCTGAAAAGAAATATGGGTGGGAGGGCTGCCTTTCTGTACCTGATTACCGTGATACTGTCCTTCGCTCCACATCCGTTGTTATTTCATACAATGACGAACTCACCTTTGAGCCTCTTACGGATACAGTATCAGGATATACGGCAGTTATTTTTCAGCATGAGACTGACCATTTGAAAGGAATTCTCTATATCGATTACTAAGGAATATTGAGCCGCATCCTCATATTTGGAATATTTTTTGTATCTTAAATGATCAAACCAAAAAAAACCATTTATGAAACGTACACTATTATTGGCGGCAGTATGCCTTATGACATTTGCTTTTACCGGGTGTGACGACCTTGGTGAGATTGACGGCATCTACAAAGTAGAATCTGTAATCCACAATGGTGACTCAAAATCTCCGATTTCCGATTATGATGATCCATCAGTGGTTGTTGATTCAAAAAGCGGCTCCTACACACTTCAACTCAATAACATTATTGTCGGTTATCCCCAGTTTTCACTCAAGGTGACTGACATTATTGAAGATGGTGGCCGCACTAATTTTACCGCCAGCGGATCAGAAGGGTATCTCACGGTGGAGGCTACGGGGTCTCTCTACAAAGGCAAAGTCCCCGAACTTTCCATTAGAACCAATATTCAGTCCCCCCTTAATGGCCGCTGGATGATCGGCGCAAAAAAAGCAGGTGGCCTTTTCTCCGGCACAAAAGCTATCAGTTGGAACACGGTCTATTTACCGGACATCACTATTAAGCTCACTACTTCTGCAGGAAGTTCCACATTTATGCTTGGAGGACAGTCATTGACCCTCTCCATTATTTCAACCATAATTGACAACATTGTAGGAACAATAGCTTCCAACATATGTTGTGGAGACATCACATTTGGTGATGACTGCAGTTTCAATGCTCAACTTGACGGTTCATTCATGACGACTGTTGATGATGAAGGTCTCAAGATCATTTCGGATTTCGCAAGTTCATCACCATTCCATTATGTGATAGTTGATGGGGAACTCTATCTCCATATTCCCGCAAGCGCAGTAGCAGATCTTCAGAAGGTGCTTGATGGTATGGGATTCAGCTTCTCGCTGGAAGAGAAGTCGTTTGATATCAAACTTCCTTTTGCTGACATTTCTGAAGATTCATTCTCGCTAGTACTCAACAAGGAGACAATGCTGCCTGTGCTGGAGGGAACATTCTCATTCATCGAGAATTGTGACAGGGAGTGGAGACTGGCGATGGGTATCAATGAGATCGAGTATACCCATATGGTCAATATGCATAACGCAATAGTTGATTTTATCAACAAGAGCGAAGTTGATTTGCAAATTACGATCAAGTATGTGCCCTATGTTCCAGGTGAAAGGCCTTGGGAAAAGAAATAAAACCCACGCCCCGCACCTCGCAACACGTAACGCGCGACCCGCAACAAAAAAACCTCAGCTTCATTTGCTGAGGTTTTTTTACTTTACCTTTCTAATTTGTGGATTGTAAGACCACTGCGGAGCTTGGGCTCGAACCAGGTGGTCTTGGGAGGCATGATATTGCCTGTGTCAGCTATGTTAATCAGTTGTCTCATTGAAACTGGATAAAGCGCGAAAGCTGCAGCCATTTCTCTTGAATCTACTCTCTTTTTCAACTCGCCAAGACCACGTATACCACCCACAAAATCAATTCTGGTTGATGTGCGGAGATCCTTTATGTCGAGAAGCTTGTCAAAAATTAGATTGGAGCAAACTGTAACATCAAGTACACCGATAGGGTCGTTGTCATCGTAAGTGCCGGGTTTTGCCGTCAGCGAATACCATACACCTTCAAGATACATCGAGAAGTTGTGAAGTTTTGATGGCTTGTAAGGCTCTGCAGAACCCTTGCTTTCGATAATGAAATCCTCTTTGAGAGCTTCAATAAACTCTTTTGGAGTCATGCCGTTGAGGTCCTTGACAACTCTATTGTAATCGATAATCTTTAGGTGACTTTCGGGGAATACTACTGCCATAAAGTAGTTGTACTCCTCATCGCCGGTATGATTGGGATTTTTGCGGCGTTGTTCCTCTCCGACAAGAGCTGCTGCTGCTGTTCTGTGGTGACCATCAGCTACATAAAATGCGGGGATACCTGCAAAAATATCAGTAATACGTGCGATATCTTTTTCGTCACTGATTATCCATAAATGGTGTCCAAAACCATCGTCGGCAACAAAATCATACTCGGGCTCACCGGCAGCGTAACGACTGACTATGGCGTTGATCTCCTCATTGTCGGGATAGGTGAAGAATACGGGCTCTACATTAGCATTCTGGATGCGAACATGTATCATTCGGTCCTCTTCCTTGTCCTTGCGAGTAAGTTCGTGCTTCTTAATCTTTCCGGTTAGATAATCTTCTACATTGGCGCAGACCACAAGACCATACTGGGTACGGCCATCCATAGTCTGGGCATATACATAATAGTTCTCCTTGGTATCCTGTACAAGCCATCCTCTCTCCATCCAGAGTTTGAAGTTTTCAACAGCCTTGTCATATGCGGGTTGTGAGTGTTCGTCTATGATAGGGTCAAAATCAATTTCCGGTTTAGTGATGTGAAGGAGTGACTTTTCTCCCGCTTCGGCTTTCGCCTCAACTGAATTGAGCACGTCATAAGGGCGCGCTGCCACTTCTTTGACAATCGCTTTAGGAGGGCGGATAGCTGCAAAAGGTTTTACTTTTACCATATTATCTAGTTAGTTTTATTTATTGAGTTGGAATGTTCTGTCGCCTGTGGCGAAGAATTTACAAATTTGGTTTGCGGCTGCAAGACCGGCGTTAATGTTAGCCTCTTGAGTTTGAGCACCGCATTTTTTTGCTGATGTCAAGTAACGGGCGCCAAACTTTTCAACCATTTCGTCATGATTGCCGGGAGCAATGTCGGTTCCGTACTTGAATTTAGGACGCTCTTCCATAATGCGTACAAGGTCGGCTTCATTCATAACCTCTTTACGTGCAGTATTGATAATGGTTGCGTTTTCAGGTAAGCGACTCATCAAAGCGTAATTGATGCTGCATTTTGTTTGGTCGTTAGCAGGCATATGCAGTGACACGATGTCACTCTTATCATAAAGCTCTTCGGGTGAAGTAACGGCTGTAACACCATGTTCATCTCCCAATTTGGGGTTTCGAGCCAAAGAAGGAGAGAATGCATAAACTTCCATTCCGAAACCTTTTGCAATCTTGGCAACGATTTTTCCAATGTTACCGAAAGCGTGCAATCCAAGTTTCTTGCCCTTAAGCTCAGTGCCTGACTGACCGGAAAAGCCTGCACGCTGTAGGTAAATAAGCATACCAAACACAAGTTCGGCTACTGCGTTGGAGTTTTGTCCGGGAGTGTTCATTGCAACGATGCCCTTTTCAGTTAAAGCTGCAAGGTCAAGGTTGTCATATCCGGCTCCTGCGCGTACTACGATCTTCAGTTTGTTTGCTGCCGCAACAACATCGGCTGTTACTTTATCCGAGCGTACGATGAGTGCGTCTGCATCTGCTACAGCTTCGATAAACTGGTCAGGGGAGGTGTATTTTTCGAGGAGTACCAGTTTATGTCCTGCCTCTTCAACAATATTGCGAATGCCATCAACAGCGGCTTTTGCAAAGGGTTTTTCTGTAGCTACCAGTACTTTCATTTTCATAGTTATTATTTTATTTTTTATGGATTTTTTCAAATTCCTGCATGCATTTAACAAGTGCCTGAACTGCCTCTTTCGGGCAGGCGTTATAGATAGATGCGCGGAAACCACCCACTGAGCGGTGACCCTTGATGCCAACCATTCCTCTCTCTTTGGCAAAGGCCATAAACTCGTCCTGAAGTGACTCATAACCTTTAGCCATTACAAAGCATACGTTCATGATAGAACGGTCTTGTTTCTCTGCAGTACCTACGAAGAGGGAGTTGCGGTCTATTTCGTCGTAGAGAAGCTTTGCTTTCTCGATGTTCATCTTTTCCATTACCTTAAGACCTCCAAGATCCTTTACCCACTTGAGAGTTTCTGTCATTACGAAAATAGGGAATACGGGAGGTGTGTTGAACATTGACTCCTTATCAATGTGGGTATTGTAGTCAAGCATAGTAGGTAAGTATCTTGTTACCTTGCCAAGAACGTCTTTGCGCACGATTACGAATGCAACACCTGCAGGACCTACGTTTTTCTGTGCACCACCATAAATGATGGCATACTTAGAAACGTCAACGGGACGGCTCATGATATCAGAAGACATATCTGCCACCAGGTTTACAGGGCAGTCAATATCATGTCTGATCTCTGTTCCATAGATGGTGTTGTTGGTGGTGATATGGAAATAATCGAGGTCAGTAGGGATCTCGTAATCCTTAGGAATGTAGCTATATGTCTTATCAGCCGATGATGCAACACAAACAGCATTGCCTATTTTTTTGGCCTCTTGGAAAGCCTTCTTTGCCCATACACCTGTCTCTAGATAACCTGCTTTGTTCTCAAGGAGGTTCATAGCAACATAGAGGAACTGTAGAGATGCACCTCCACCGAGGAAGAGAACTTCATAGTTGTCAGGAATATTGAGGAGTTCTTTCCAGAGTGCACGGCACTCGTTCATAACAGATTCCCACTCTTTTGAGCGGTGTGAAACTGAAATAACAGGAATACCTGTACCCTTGAAATCTTGCAATGCGGCGATTGCGGCATCGATAGCCTGCTTAGGCAATACGCAAGGGCCTGCGTTGAAATTGTAAACTTTTTTCATATTTTTAATTATATTTTATTTGTTGTTTATCCTACAAAGATATAATAATTTCGCAATAAATCACTTTTTGCTTACGATTTTCAAATTCCGGGTGTCGGTGGTTTTCTCGCAATAATGGCAGAGAAGTAATACTTCATTCCTTTCCCGTATGGTGGTGAACTTTGTCGGAATGTCCTGATGGTTAGTTACGCACATCGGATTCATGCATCTGAAAATGCCGACGAAGCTTTCTGGAATTGAGATTATCCTCTTTTCCACCACTTCGTAGTTGCGAATAATGTTGATGGTGGCATTGGGTGCTACCAGGGCAATTTCGCCTATTTCTTCATCTTCAAAAAAGTATTCGGAAATCTTGATGATGCCCTTTTTGCCCATACTGCGGCTATCCAGGTTGCTACCTATTGTAATCTGGTTGGGACGCTTGGATAGGTTTAGTATGTTGATTACCTTAAAGAGGCTTTCGGCAGGTATATGGTCAAGTACAGTGCCATTTTTAATGGCTGTAACTTTCAAATGTTTATCTTTCTGTTCCATAATTTTCTGTTTATCTGTATCCCAATAAATATGCTATGATGGCCATTCTTACGTACATTCCGTTTTCGGCCTGTTTAAAATAGTATGCATACGGAGTGTCATCCACATCGGCGGCAATCTCGTTGACTCGGGGAAGCGGATGGAGAATTTTGAGATTGTCGCGCACATTTGAGAGCATCCCTGCCTCAAGCCTGTAGACGTTTTTGACATTCTCGTATTCAATGGGGTCGTTGAACCTTTCCTGTTGCACTCTAGTCATATAGATAATATCCGAGCTATCGAGGTGCTCTGATAGTTGCCTGGTTTCAGTGTAGGGTATTCCTTTACCTTCAAGAAATCTTTTGTATTCAAGTGGCATCCTGAGCTCGTCTGGAGAGGTGAATACAAAGTTGGGGGAGAAAAAGGACATCGCTTGTAGCAGTGAATGAACTGTGCGTCCATATTTGAGGTCGCCTACCATATTTATGGTGAGATTATCAAGGCGCCCCTGAGTCTTATTGATGCTATAGATGTCGAGCAGAGTTTGAGTGGGGTGCTGGTTGGCGCCGTCCCCTGCGTTGATTACAGGTACTGGAGTGACTTCAGAGGCATATCTGGCGGCTCCTTCAAGCGGATGCCTTATCACGATAATGTCAACATAATTGGATACCATCTTGATGGTGTCTTTGAGGGATTCTCCTTTGGCAATGCTGGTATTGGCTGCATCAGCAAAGCCTATGACGCGTGCACCAAGACGGTTTGCCGCGGTTTCAAAGCTGAGACGAGTTCTGGTGGAGGGCTCGAAAAAAATGCAGGCGACCACTTTGTCGTTGAGAATATTCTGCGATTTATTCTTTTCAAAATCGGCTGCGATTTCCACGATGTGGAGAATCTCTTTTTTTGAAAAATCGTGAATTGAAATTAAGTTTTTCGGCATATTTGTGTGTTTTTCAGTGATTCTTGAAACTGTTCGATCTGAGTCAGACGTACTTTTACATCCACTGTGCAAGTCAGGTCGAAATTTTGTGAAATGGGAGTGATATCCATCTCTTTGAGCACTTTCATTACATCATTCATCTGAAGATAGTCAAAAGTTATGGTGAAAAACTCCCCGGCAATTTTCTCTACAATTTCAGCGTTGGCAATTGCGTCAGCTGTTGCGTTCTTATAAGATCTTATAAGACCTGGAACGCCGAGTTTGATGCCTCCGAAATATCTGACCACAACCACCAATATGTCACTCAATTCATTGGAAAGCAGTTGTCCATGTATTGGCCTGCCGGCAGTTGAAGAGGGTTCTCCGTCATCGTTCATGCGCCATTGATCTCCGGTATGTCCGATACGATAAGCATAACAATGGTGTCTGGCATCGAAATATTCTTTCTTTAGAACTGCGATAATCTCTTGTGCCTGTTCCTCTTGTTCTACGGGATATGCAAAAGCGAGAAATTTGCTCCCTTTCTCCTTATAGATGCCCTTTGAGGGTGCCGCGATGCTTAGGTAGCAGTCAGTATCAACTTTTGATGATGAATTCATTCCGAATTGTAAAAATATAGCTTTTTTAGTAAATTTGCAATACTAATTGAGATAGGAAATGATTATTTACAGATACAGGGCTACTCTCCCACAGAGTAAAGTTTTTTACAGGATATATGAGGTAAAGTCCAATATGACGCTTTTTGCTTTCAACAGTTTTATCCTGGCAGATTTGGAGTTCGCTCCAGATCAGATTGTAATGTTTGAGGGATGTGATGCCGATGGTTATCTTTGCAGTGAATATGGTATGTTTGATACTGGGGACGGCACTATGGACTGCGTAACATTTGAAGATACCATAAAAAAGGGTGAGCCCGTTCTCAACTATATTTACGACATCGCTGACGATAGATATATCCGCTTGGAGTTTATTGATGAAGTGAAGTTTGTTCCAATGCGTTCATATCCTCACAACTCAGAGGGTAAGGGGCACAATCCAGATCAGTTTTCATCTCATTATGAAGATATAGTGGTGTACAAGGAGGATATCGAAGAGAAGCTAGAAGAGGTGTTGGATACCGAAGATCTTCCCATATGCGACGAGTAGTCATATTGCTCGGCCCCACGGCAGTGGGGAAGACGGATTACAGTATAGAGCTGGCACACTATTTTGGCTCACCGGTAATCAGTTGTGATTCTCGCCAAATATTTCGTCAGATGAGTATAGGTACTGCTGTCCCTTCTCCGGAACAACTCTCCCGGGTAAAGCACTATTTCATCCATTCACACTCTGTAGAACAGTATTATACCGCCGGAAAATATGAAATTGAGGCTTTGGCATTGGTCGAGGAGCTCTTCCGCAGCCATGAAACGCTCGTGATGACGGGTGGTTCGGGACTTTACATAGATGCTTTTTGCAAAGGTCTGGATGCTTTTCCAAAGGTGGATCAGGAGCTTCGCAAGTCTTTGACTGTGCGTCTGGCTGCAGAGGGGCTGGAGTCTCTTCAGATGGAGTTAAAAAAGCTCGACTCCGAGTCTTATAACTCGATAGATATCAGCAACGGACAGCGTGTAATCAGAGCACTGGAGGTCACCATTGGCACAGGGCGCAAATTCTCCTCTTTCAAGACCGGTCGCGTAAGAAAACGGAACTTTGAAATTGTCAAGATAGGCTTGACACGCCCTCGCGAAGTATTATACGATCGTATAGATCGCAGAGTCGATATGATGATGGAGGCGGGATTGGTAGACGAAGTTCGTTCTTTGGTGCAATACCGTGATATGCCGGCCCTGAAGACAGTAGGATACAAGGAAATATTTGACTACCTGGATGGAAATAGCTCTCTGAAAGAGGCTGTGAGGCTGGTGAAACGCAACTCCCGTCATTACGCCAAGCGTCAGCTCACATACTGGGGCCGGGACAACGAGATAAAATGGCTGGAAATTGGAAATCAATTGCCCAGTTCGGAAACAAACTTGATTCTTACGAGTCTGACCTCTTCTTCCGTATAAGCGGGACCAAGCTCCTTTAGAGCGTCATTTACAGAATCTGATGCTGCCTCCTCTCTGAAATAGGTGTAGATATCATCTGTTTTGTCCTCGTCAATGGTCTGGCGAATATAATAATCGATATTGAGTCTGGTGCCTGAGTTCACAATCGATTCAATTTCATCCATAAGCTCTTCCATATCCATATCTCTAGCACGCGCTATATCTTCGAAAGGCAGACGTCTGTCAATACACTTTATGATATATACCTTGTTGGCAGAACGGTTGACTACCGTGCGTACGACAAAGTCATCAGGACGTTCGATCTCATTTTCCTCTACATACTTGGCGATAACCTCAAGGAAGGGTTTGCCATATTTACGAGCTTTCCCTTCGCCCACTCCCTGGCAATTCTTGAGTTCATCTATTGTAATGGGATACTGGATGGAAATATCATCGAGTGAAGGGTCTGTGAAGATAATCCAGGGGGGAAGATTGAGCTTTTTTGATACACTTCTGCGTACATCCTTGAGAATGGCAAGAAGTTCGGGATCACCTCCTCCGGAAGCGGCGGTCCTAGGTCCGCCAATACCTCCGAACTCGTCATCATCGTCATCATCATACTCTGAGAATGTTCTTGCTTCGGTGAGCATCAGCTGATAGGGAGACTCATAGAAAGCTTTGCCTTTATCTGTGACGCTTATCAGACCATAACGCTCAATGTCTTTGTCCAGCAACTGCATTACCACTCCCTGACGGATAATAGCTGCCCAGAAGCGCCCTCCCTTTTCCTTACCAATACCGAAAAGCTCATGCTTATTATGCTTATATGAATTGATTTTGGAGTTGGTCTCTCCCGCAAGAATATTGGCCAAGTGTTCTTCTACAAAACACTCTTGGAGAGAAAGGATAAGTTCAATAACAGTAAGCATCTGCTCCTGACCATCGAAATGTTTCTTGGGGTGGAGACAGTTATCGCAATTGCCGCAGTTATCCTGGAGATAAGTTTCACCAAAGTAATTAAGCAAAATTTTGCGCCTGCATTGGTTGGATTCAGCATAAGCAACTGTCTCCATCAGTAGTTGATTGCCAATTTCCTGCTCCGAAATGGGTTTGCCCTGCATAAACTTTTTAAGGCGAAGAATATCCTTGTAACTATAGAATGCTATACATTGGCCTTCTTGGTCATCCCTACCTGCGCGTCCAGTCTCTTGGTAGTAACCCTCAAGACTCTTAGGAATGTCGTAGTGGATGACAAATCGCACATCAGGCTTATCTATGCCCATGCCGAATGCTATGGTAGCTACTATTACATCCACCTCTTCCATCAGGTACATATCCTGATTGTGACTGCGAGTAGTGGAATCCATTCCGGCGTGATAAGGAAGAGCCTTTATGCCATTGACATTTAGAAACTCCGCTATCTCTTCCACACGCTTGCGACTAAGGCAATAGATAATACCGCTTTTACCGGCATTCTCCTTGATAAACTTAACGATATCCTTTTTAGGATTGGCTTTGTCACGTATTTCGTAATAGAGATTGGGGCGGTTAAATGAAGACTTGAATACGCGTGCTTCCGTCATACAGAGATTCTTCTGGATATCGGATTGCACTTTAGGGGTGGCAGTTGCAGTAAGTGCGATGAGTGGAGCTTCGCCTATTTCCTGCACTATATCATGAATTTTGCGGTATTCGGGGCGGAAGTCATGTCCCCATTCGGAGATACAGTGAGCCTCGTCTACGGCGTAAAATGATATCTTGAGTTGTTTTAGGAACTGTATATTCTCCTCTTTGGTGAGAGACTCTGGGGCCACATAGAGCAGTTTGGTGATTCCTTTTAAAAGATCATCCTTTACCTCGGCGACCTGAGTCTTATTGAGAGAAGAATTGAGAAAATGAGCCACTCCTTCCTGGTTGTGGATAAAACCTCGTATAGCATCAACCTGGTTTTTCATTAGTGCGATAAGCGGAGAAATAACAATAGCGGTACCCTCCAGGCACAAAGCCGGGAGCTGGTAACAGAGAGACTTGCCGCCACCCGTAGGCATCAGCACGAAAGCGTCATTACCCGCTATCAGATGTTTGATTATCTCTTCTTGTTCTCCTTTGAACGAATTGAAACCGAAAAATTCTTTCAGTTTTTTGTGCAGTTCTTCCGAGGTTATTTTCATATACAAAGGTCTTTCCTTATGATTTTACTAAATTAAACAATATTTTTCGTATTGTAAAATTTTTGTTATCCGGAAAGTGGAATAAAAGTTACTAGTTTTGAAATTTTCAATATCTTTGCAAATTAATAATCATGAACAATCACTAATCAATAATTATAAATATTAAAATAGTATGAAAGCTATCAAATTTTGCGCTATATGCGTGCTTGGAGCAGTGATGATGATCTCTTGCTCCACCAAGACTTCCGATGAAGGCCAACCTGCAGGAATTTCCAAGGCTCAGGTTGACTCAGCGAGTTTCGCGCTCGGTCAGAACTTCGGTATGGTAATTTCCATGAATGACTTCGGCTCACTTAATTTTAATGAAATTGTGGCCGGCATGAAGGATATATTTGCAATGGGTAAGATTGATCCACAGGAGGCAAACCGCATTGGTAGTGAATTCTCCGCAGTAATTAACAAATTTATGGAGGATCGTATGACGCTCATAGGAGAAGAAACCCTCGCAAAGGGCAAGGAATTCCTTGAGAATAATGCCAAAAATGAAGGTGTGGTAACCACAGAATCAGGTCTACAGTACAAGATTGAGAGAGAGGGCAACGGAGTATTTCCTACAGCAGAGAGCACTGTTGAGTGCAATTATGAAGGTACCCTCATTGACGGTACTGTATTCGACTCTTCATACGAAAGAGGTAATACTGCGACTTTCAATCTTCAGAATGTTATCCAGGGTTGGACAGAAGGCCTTCAGCTTATAGATGAAGGTGGTGAAATCACTCTCTGGATCCCCGCAGATCTTGCATATGGAGAGCGTGGAGCTGGTGCAAATATCGGCCCTAATGAGACTTTGAAATTCAAAGTTGAACTTATTCGTGTAGTTCCGGAAGAGACAGAGGAATAAATCTAATAAAATATGAAGTAAAAGAGTTCGGCAAATTATGCCGAACTCTTTTGTTTTATATTGCATAGTTCTGAGTGTTGAGAGTGAATATATGGAGTATAGGTAGTCTGGTGATTTTCGATTTGTGATTGTTTGTGAAAACAATCAAATAACTTACTTGACACGCAGAACTCGGAACTCCTAACTTTTTTTTCTTACCTTTGTAAGATAACACTATTTTGGTGTCTATTGCAGATGGATACATTCAAGAGAATACTGGCATATGCAAAGCCCTGGGGAAGATACTGGCCCGGTTACTTGGCCTTATCGATCTTCTCCGTAATATTCGGTATTGCAAACTATGCTCTCCTCGGTCCCTTCCTGACTGTGTTATTCGAATCCGATACGATTCCACAAGCAATGAGCAGGCCCGAGTTCTCATTTACTATCCAGTATGTTAACGATCTCTTTTCATATTTTCTCGCCTCAATAGCTGCTTCAGGTGGAGTGATCAAGGCTTTGCTGTTTGTGTCGCTTTCGTTGATTGTTGCCTGTTTCTTCTCCGATGTGTGTAGATATCTTTCTCAGAGGATTCTGGTAAGTATGAAGACCAATCTTATGAAGAATATTCGGAGGGATCTTTATAGCAAGATTGCTTCTCTCGATATAGGATATTTTAACAACAGAAAAAAAGGGGATATTCTCTCTAGCATCTCCAATGATGTCAATGAAGTGCAAAATAGCGTTGCCAGTAGTTTTCACGTGATGTTTAGAGAACCGCTGCTCGTGGTTGGATTTCTTGCAATGCTCTTTTATATGTCTCCGCGATTGACCGCTGTTTCGCTTATAGCTTTGCCGATATCTGCCCTGATAGTTACCCGCATAACTCGCAAACTTCGCAGAGGTTCGGTGGAGACACAGTCGCTGATGGGCCAGATTCTCAGTCAGTATGAGGAGGCTATCTCCGGATCGAGAATAATCAAAGCTTTCAATGCGCAGAAGTATGTCGAAAATCGCTTTGAACGCTATAACGAGCGCCACCGCAAGGTCAGCAGGCAGGTTTCCAACAGACAGGAACTAGCCTCACCGACTTCTGAATTTTTCGGTATTTCCATAGCTGCACTGGTACTCTTCTACGGCGGATGGCTCAATTTCAACGGCAATCTGGGTATGACATGGCCCCAATTTATAGTATATATCGGCTTTTATTGGAAAGTGCTGGAGCCTGCAAAAGCGATGGCCAACTCCTTTGCGGCTGTTCAGAAAGGAATTGTATCCGGAGAGAGGATTTTCGATATTTTGGACGCCCCCTCAGAGATTACAGAGGATTCCGATCCCCTTCCGCTTACTTCATTTAAGCAATCAATAGAGTATAGAAATGTCTCCTTCTGTTATACAGATGAACCGGTACTCAAGCATATTTCCTTTACTATTCCTAAAGGGAAGATGGTGGCGGTCGTTGGTCCTTCCGGTGCTGGAAAATCCACAATGGCAGACCTGTTACCCAGGTTTTGGGATGTAACCGGTGGCTCCATTGAACTCGATGGGGTGGATATTCGTAGATATAAGATTGCGGATCTAATATCACAAATGGGTATAGTTACCCAAGAGCCTATTCTATTCAACGACTCCATAGCCAATAATATATCTTTCGGCATGGATAACGTTTCGAAGGAGCAGATAGAAAATGCAGCGAAAATTGCAAATGCACACGAGTTTATATTGCAGACGGAACAGGGCTATCAAACAAATATCGGAGATAGGGGAACCAAACTCTCCGGAGGTCAGAGGCAGAGAATAGCTATTGCCCGGGCTGTATTAAAAAACCCTCCGATCCTCATCCTTGATGAGGCTACCTCTGCTCTTGATACTGAAAGCGAGAGATTGGTACAGGGTGCACTCTCAAATCTTATGAAACACCGTACCTCACTGGTAATTGCGCACCGCCTCTCTACTATTCGCCACGCAGATGAAATCATCGTGCTACAGCATGGCGTAATAGTAGAGCGTGGTGATCATGATACATTGATAAATAACAATGGTCTTTACTCGCACCTTTGCGAGTTGCAGGCCTTTTCATAATAATAAAGATGAAAAAATCTGTAAACAAACTGTTCGAAGAGAGTTTCAAAAAGAACTGGGATTGCCCTGCACTCTCTGACTACAAAGGGCTCACTCTCAATTATCGTGATGTGGCACGAAGAATCGCAAAACTGCATATATTCTTCGAGAGTTGCGATATCGTAAAAGGTGACAAAATTGCAATTTGTGGCCGCAATCAGTCTAACTGGGGAGTGGCTTTCCTTGCTGCACTTACCTATGGAGCCGTACCTGTACCACTTCTTCACGAGTTTAAACCGGCCAACGTACATAATCTGGTCAACCACTCAGACTCAAAAATTCTTATTGTAGGAGACTCAATCTGGGAGAACCTCAACAGTGCAGAAATGCCCGAAGTGGAGGCAATACTCTTAATGACTGATATCAGCGTTGTATACGCAGTAGATGAGAAATACATTCATGCCAGGGAACATCTAAATGAGATGTTCGGTAAGAAATATCCCAATAGCTTCACTCCGGCCAATGTCAAGTATTATGAAGATTCTCCCAACGAACTTGCGATGATCAATTATACATCGGGTACCACGGGCTTTTCTAAGGGAGTAATGCTTCCTTACAGGTCTCTTTATTCAAATCTTCTCTTCGCAAAGGCTGTTCATCCGCAACTTAACAATACCTCCAATCTTGTATCTATGCTGCCCACCGCACATATGTATGGGATGATGTTCGAGTTTTTATTTATAATGTCTGTGGGAGGACATACGCACTTCCTAACTAAACTCCCTAGCCCTAATATCATACTCGATGCTATGGGCACTATTAAACCGGACATCATTATAGCAGTTCCACTGATTATTGAGAAAATTTACAAGAGGATGCTTGCTCCTATCATCAGTAAGAACAGGATAAAACTCCTGCTCAATCTTCCCGTGATAGACCAGATGATACAGAAAAAGATACTTAACAGTATAGTGTCGGCTTTTGGAGGCAAGTTTAAAGAGGTGATAATAGGAGGTGCAGCCTTGAACCGCGAAGCTGAAGCATTCTTCAGAAGAATTAACTTTCCCTTTACAGTAGGCTATGGTATGACGGAATGTGCTCCCATCATCGCATATGCGCCATGGGACAAGACTAAACTTTACTCTTGCGGAAAAGCTGCTCCACGAATGGAAATCAAGATTGATTCTAAAGATCCAAAAAACATTCCTGGAGAAATCTACGTAAGGGGTGACAATGTCTTTCTCGGATATTACAAAAACAAAGAGGCTACAGAGGAAGTTCTCTCCAATGGCTGGTTAAGGACCGGCGATATGGGAGTGATGGACTCGGATGGATATCTCTTCCTTAAAGGGCGTAGCAAAACCATGATTCTCGGCCCCTCAGGGCAGAATATATATCCCGAGGAGATAGAGAGCATCCTCAATAACCTGCCTTATGTTGTGGAATCGCTTGTGGTTGAAGATAAATCCTTGCTGATCGCCCTTATTTACCCTGATTTTGATCAAGCAGACGAAGAGGGACTTTCAGAAGAACAACTTTTGGAAAAACTTCAGGAAGGCATACAGATTGCTAATATTGAGCTTCCCAACTATTGTAAACTGGCCGGCGTGGAAATCGTGCCTGAAGAATTTGAAAAAACACCCAAACGCAGTATTAAGCGCTTCATTTATCAGAGAAGCAGCTCAACTGCTGAAAGAAATTGATAAAGGACCGCAATGGAGAATAAAAAACAAAATAAATTTGATTTAAGTTATCTCGAGATGGCACAGGTTTGGGCCAAAAACTCCTATTGTAAGCGTAAGCAGGTGGGAGCACTGATTGTCAAGGACAGAATGATAATATCAGATGGATACAATGGCACCCCGTCAGGGTTTGAAAATGTATGTGAAGATGAAACCGGTGCCACCAAACCATATGTGCTTCACGCTGAGGCAAATGCCATAACCAAGGTAGCTAAGAGCGGGAACAGTAGTGAAGGTTCTACACTTTATGTGACTGCCTCTCCCTGTTTGGAATGTGCCAAACTCATCATACAGGCCGGTATTAAGAGAGTAGTCTATCATGAAGATTACCGTATTACTGATGGTATTAACCTGCTCCGCAGGGCCGGTATAGAGGTTCAACAGTTGTAAATCCAGTTTCGCATGAGCAATGAGAGAACTATGAAAATACTCAGGATATCGGTCTGGGTTATTATCGTTTTAATGTTGGTCCTACTGATTCAAAGACTTCCTAAAAAGAATGTGATAGATCTCGAGTCCACCAAGCATGACTGGGCTAAATTGATGCTTGTACTTAATAGTGTGGATAAGGATTACGTTGACGATATCGACCACATGGCTGTGACGGAAAAACTCCTTCCTGCAGTTATGGCGGAGCTCGATCCCCATTCGGTCTATCTGCCTCCTGTAGATCTGGAAAAGGCTGATGAGGCACTCCAAGGGGGATTTGATGGTATCGGCATTCAGTTCAATGTTCCTAACGATACGGCGATAATCACCAATGTCATTGCCGGCGGTCCTTCTGAGAAGGCGGGACTGCTCAGTGGTGATCGTATTATAAAAATTGATGACAGGAATGTTGCCGGAGTCAGAATGCATCAGGATTCGATGGTGTCAATGATGAGAGGACCGAGGGGCACAAAGGTCAGATTGGAGCTAAAAAGGAATGGTGAAGATAAGTTGATACCATTCACTATTGTCAGGGATATGATTCCTGTTAAAAGTGTGGATGTGGCATTTATGATAAATGATACCACCGGGTATATAAAGCTTGCCAAATTTTCCAAGACAAGTTATTTTGAATTCCTTCAGGCAACGCTTACCCTTCGTGAAACGGGAATGAAACGGCTTATATTCGATTTGAGGGACAATACGGGTGGATATCTCGATCAGGCAATGATGCTCTCCAACGAATTTCTTGAAAAGGGTGATCTTGTCGTTTATATGGAGGGTAAAAACCGTCCACGCCAGGATTTTGTTGCTGATGGCAAAGGTAGTTGTAAGGATATTGAACTGGCGGTTCTCATCAATGAGGCCTCAGCCTCTTCCAGCGAAATTTTCGCGGGTGCGATGCAGGACAATGACAGAGCATTGATTTACGGTTTGCGCTCATTTGGAAAGGGTCTTGTACAAGAGCCGGTTTATTTCTCTGACGGATCTGGTATACGCTTGACAGTAGCTCGTTTTTATACCCCTACTGGCAGATGTATCCAGAAACCCTATTCCGATAAATATGAGATGGATATCTTAGAGCGATATGAACACGGAGAAATGATGAGTGCTGACAGCATTAAGGTTAATGATTCGCTCAAATATGTCACCCCGGGAGGGAGGGTGGTGTATGGTGGTGGAGGTATAATTCCAGATGTTTTTGTGCCTATTGATACAGTTGGAATCTCCGATTATCTGATAAAGTGCAATCGACAGAGTCTGGTTGTCAAGTTTGCCAACAAATTCAGCGACAAACACCGAGCACGTATGAGAGGAATCAAGGATATGGATGCTCTCTACGCTTTTTTTGCGGAGCATAATTTAAAGAAAGAATTTATCGATTATACAACGGCTAATGGTGTAATTCCTTCATACTCTGATTGGAATACTTCAGGAGAAATAATAATAACACAGGTTAAAGCTGTTATCGGCAGATATACACCGATGGACGATGATGCCTTCTATCCGATTTATCTGAAGAATGACAATGTCGTCCAAAGAGCACTTGAAGATTAGTTCTGTCCTATGAAGCGGTAGTGGATTTCGCCGATATGGCGGGCTCCGAAATTTTCAGAGGCTGTGAATCGGGAACGTTTTGCAGCATCTATCGCAAAGTCATGAAGTGATTTATCCAGACTAGAAATGGTCTCCAAAACACGTGCATCAATTACTCGTCCTCTTTGATTGACAACGATCTCAACGAAAATGTCTCCTGAGCCATAACCTTTGTAGGCGGGGACAGGCAGATGTTGCGCCTTGCGTCCCTCAAGTAGATAGGAGATGATGGAAGGACCTTTATAGGCAGGAGCTTCCTCCTTTTGTCTCTTTTCGTTTTCCGGCTTAGGGTCTAGGTCAATTGTTGCAGCTGATTTTTCCTTCAGGGCATCTTCTTTGGAAGCGTCCAGTTTACGCTGCAGTTCGCGTGCCTCTTCATAAACGCGGTCTGGATTGGAATGACGATCATCCTTGAGTTGTGATCCTACATCCACGGCAATATTACGAATCTGCCCTCTGGGAATAGCGATAAGGTTGTCCAATTCGCGGCTTATATCCTCCTTTAAAGCAATTATTTTTTGTTCTTGTTCAATTTGCTCCTGTTTGGTGAAATCCAGAACAAATGAGGCTTCGGGAGCTACCATTGAATTGATGGAGACCAGTAACATCACAATAAGCACCACAAGGTGAAAAATGAGGGTCAGATATAACCCGACTCTCTTTCCAGTGTTCTGTTTATTGTGCTCACTACCCATTAGTTGTTATTTTCGAGTGCCTGTCCGATTGTTGCGATGAGCATATTAATGGCTACCTTGTTGTGACCCCCTTGCGGTACAATGATATCAGCGTAGCGCTTACTGGGAGCTATAAATTGCAGGTGCATCGGCTTGACTGTCTTTTGGTAGCGTTCCATCACCTTTTCTACGCTTTTGCCTCTCTCCATAATATCTCTTGAAATGACACGTATCAGACGGTCGTCATCATCTGCGTCAACATAGACCATTATGTCCATCAGCTCCCTAAGCTCTTTGCAGGTGAAGATTAGGATGCCTTCAACTATGATTACAGGTGCAGGGCTCACCTTCACGGTTTCAGTAGTTGATCTGGAGCAGGTAATGTAGGAATAGACAGGTTGTTCAATGATCTTTCCCTCCTTGAGTTCCTTGAGTTGCTGCACGAGCAATTTAAAATCGATAGCGTCCGGATGGTCAAAATTGAGCTCCTGACGTACTTCCATCGGGAGGTGGCTTTGATCTTTATAATAGGAATCCTGAGGGATTACAACCACGTTGTTGTGAAGCCGCTCCGAGAGTTTTTTGACCACTGTGGTCTTACCTGAGCCGGTGCCTCCGGCGATACCGATGATAAGCATAATGGTGATCTGGTTTTATTAAAATTCAGCGCTCTTTGGCGTTCTGGGGAAGGGAATAACATCTCTGATGTTAGCCATTCCTGTAACAAAGAGCAGAAGTCTTTCAAATCCGAGCCCAAATCCGCTGTGAGGTGCAGTTCCAAACCGGCGGGTGTCAATGTACCACCAGAGGTTGGAGTAATCCATATCAAGTTCTGCTATTCTTTGTTCGAGCTTCTCCAGAGACTCCTCCCTCTGAGAACCTCCGATAATTTCGCCTATCTTTGGGAAAAGCACATCCATTGCTCTAACTGTTTTGCCGTCATCATTCAGCTTCATATAAAAAGCTTTGATCTCCTTGGGATAATTGGTAAGGATAACGGGTTTCTTGAAGTGTTTCTCTACAAGATATCTTTCGTGTTCGCTCTGGAGGTCAATTCCCCAGGAGACAGGAAATTCAAACTTCACCCCTGATTTTTCCAGAATTTCTATACCTTCAGTATAGGAAAGTCTTACAAACTCTGTATTAACCACACTTTCGAGGCGGGAAATGAGTTCCTTATCAATCATATTGTTGAGGAAGTTGAGGTCATCCTTGCAATTGTCAAGAGCATATTGTACAAGATATTTGATAAACTCTTCAGCCAGATCCATATTGTCTTCTATCTCGTAGAATGCCATTTCAGGCTCAATCATCCAGAACTCGGCCAGGTGGCGTGGAGTATTGGAGTTTTCTGCGCGAAACGTAGGTCCGAAGGTATAAATATCTCCCAAAGCCATTGCGCCAAGCTCGCCTTCAAGTTGGCCGCTTACGGTCAGTGAGGTTTGTCGACCGAAAAAGTCTTCATTAAAGTTTACAGTTCCATCTTCATTTTTGGGAACATTTTCCAGATTAAGAGTTGTAACGTGGAACATTTCACCTGCTCCTTCGCAGTCGGAACTTGTTATAATTGGGGTGTGAAGATAGACAAACCCTTTGTCATTGAAGAATTTGTGGATGGCAAATGCCATTGCATGACGAATTCTAAATACGGCACCGAAAGTATTTGTGCGGGGACGGAGGTGAGCTATCTCACGAAGGAATTCCATGCTGTGCCCCTTTTTCTGAAGTGGGTAGATATCTGGGTCGGCAGTGCCTAACACCTCAATATCGCGTGCCTGGATTTCGACAGATTGTCCACTTCCCAACGATGCGACAAGCTCTCCTTTTACGGCTATGCAGGCACCCGTTGTAATCTGCTTGAGTAATGTTTCGTCAAAAGATGCAGTATCACAGACAATCTGAATATTGTTGATGGTAGACCCGTCGTTTAGAGCTATGAATGTCACGTTTTTGTTGCCTCGTTTTGTCCTGACCCAGCCTTTAACAAGTACATCACCACCAGGTTCCTGTTGAAGCAATTTAATAACTTTAGTTCTTTTCATTATTTTATCGATAATCAAAGTGACAAAGTTAGACAATCAAGGAGAAACTACCAAAAGTATAAAATCAGAATTCAATGCCTGCCGCCTTGCAAATTCTCTTTGGAATATCGGTATTGTCCATTCTTCCGCTGAAAAGTGAACTTCCGGCTCCGATTGCAAATACAGGTACGGCACCACCGGTATGTGACATAGTGGTCCAGCCTATATTAGCTTTATCTGATACGTAAGAGATAATTTCTTTTTCAGACATATAGCTGAAGACATCCGGACTCTCTCCGGTCTCTATATCGGCGTTTTTATCTCCATTTTCAATTTTATCGAAAATTTCTTTCACGATGGTAAGATCAAAGTTGTAACCTGTAGTCTTACCAAGCGCAATTCCACCGGTCTCATGATCTGCTGTCACCACAATAAGGGTTTCATCAGGGTGCAACTGGTAAAACTTATATGCCACCTCAATTGCAGCATCAAAATCGAGAGTTTCGAAAATGGTGTTGGCAAGGTCATTTGAATGAGCAGCCCAATCTATTGTGCCACCTTCAGCCATAATGAAGAACCCCTTTTCGTTATCAAGGAATTTTACAGCGGCATCAACCACTTGAGCAAGTGTTATATCATTTTTCCCAACATCTTTCAAATAGGGGAGGATATTCTCCTCCTTTCCCTTTTCTTGGAGCATTATTATTTTGTCTGTACTATCTTTCAAGGCGAGATAATCCTCTATACCGTAAGAAACAGTGTAGCCCCTTTCGGCTACAATTTCATATATAGAACGTTCTGAATCCTCTTTACCGAACGGTGTGGCAAAACCGCCGCCGCCGAAGAACTCAAATCCAGTCTCGGGTAACTCCTTCGCTATTGCATAATAGTCGCTCCTTGATGGATTATGAGCGTAGAATGATCCGGGAGTAGCGTGATCTATGGTTACGGAACTTATAATTCCCACCTTGCGACCAGCGTCGTGGAATTTGTATGAGATTGCTGTAAGGCTTGTAGTGTCAGGAGTAACGCCAAGCATACCGTTGCATGTTTTAGTACCGGTGGCAAGAGCTGTGCCTGCAGCCGATGAGCAGGTTATAAAATGGTTAGTGGAGTAAGTAGTGGCCATACCAAGTATGGGGAACTGTGTGAATGTAAGAGGTTCGCTCCCTATTTCTCCCTTTTCCACAGCCTTGAATGCCTCAGTGACAGCTACGTGGGAGAACCCCATTCCGTCTCCTATAAAATAGAATACATATTTAGCTTTCTTCTCGCAGCACGATGTAGCGACGAGCAGCATAAAAGTGAAAATTAAGATTTTTTTCATTGGTTGATATCACGTTTTGTTTTATACAAGAAAGGGTGACACTTGGCCACCCTTTGCTTAAAAAATAGATAATTCTTAGTAAGAACTGATAGCGCTGACTTTACGCGCACCATACATTATTCTGAGAGCTGAACAACGACGAAGCTCTTGCTTTACGTCCGTTATAATACCCATACGGGTATTTTCGTCGGCTTTTATAGATACTGTCATGCTCGGACGTTCTGCCTCGCTTAATGATTCGCGTTCTGCTGCTATGAAGTCACGGATATCCTCAATGCTGCGAAAAGCATCGTTAAGCTGGATCTGCGATTCTGTACCATAGAGACTCTGATACTGGAGAGTTGGTGTGCCGATATAAATGTAGCATGCAAGGTCTTTTCTTTCCAGCTTAGCAACTTCTGAAGCTCCTGGAAGGGATACCATAACCTTACGATCTGTTTGACGCATACTAACGGATACCATGAAGAACATCAAAATCATGAATATAATATCGGGAAGTGATGCGGTACTAATACTTGGGGTATCTCCACTACCTTTTTTTACAAATTTTGACATAATAAATCCTCCTTAACGTCTTCTCTTGGTTACATCCTTAGGTTCTGCCTCTGAAATACTCTGCGGAACCGCTTTGCGAACGATGGCTTGTTGATCCTCTGTGAGTCTGGTGTATTTTTTGCCATAGTTGGCTATAGACCATTCATCACGGAGTTCATTGATAGCGCGAATAAGCTCATTCTGTACTTCGATATACTTAGAGTAGCTGGTGCCGCGGTCATTCTGCAGAGAAATCACACCTTTGGATACGAGGCAATCACCATAGCCTTCAATGAACGTCATCTCCTTATCGGGAAGATTGGGGTCATTTTGGGGATTGGTCATAAACTCCTTGATCTTATCTTTGAGTTGGGTAATATCCATAATCTCATTTCCTGCGTAGAGTCTATCTTGAGAATTGACCTTCACTTGGATGATATTACGACGATTTACCTTCTGGTCCTCTACCTTCATGTCTGGGGGAGGCATAACGGGAAGACGTCTTGAGATACCTTCCTCTTTATCCATAGTGCTCACCATCAAGAAGAATATCAACATCAAGAAGGAGATATCCGCCATAGAACCGCCACTAACTTCTGGTGTCTTTTTGGGTGCTCCCATCTTGATTACCTTTTAAATGAATTACGAATTGCACTCCAGAGAAGTGCTATAATTGAAGCCGCAACAAATACATATGTTACATACAGTGCTGTATCAGTGAATTTGAAGGTGGCTGCTGAAACTTCTTGATTGAGCTCAATAGGAGTACCAGGTGCGAGCAGGTAGCAACCTCCAATCACCACCACTACGCCTGCTATCAGAATAAGAATAGTAATAATACCCTTCTTAGTCTTAAAGGCCTTTGCAAGCGGAAAAATCAATGCAAGAACCGCTCCGATGCCTATAAGCGCGTATGCCCAAAATAGATTGACATCAAGTATTTTGTCTGTCGTGGACCCGGTATGGGTCAGATAAAATACTGCGAGCAATACTATTGATACAGCAAACAGTAAGTATTGGATATACTTTGAATATTTCATAATTGGATGATTAATTCGTTGTTAATAATTGTTTACACTATTGACTGGTCCGAGTATGGTTTATTTCTGATATTTAACCAGAAGGTCAACAAGCGAAATGGAAGCATCTTCCATCTGAACTACGATGGATTCAACCTTAGCAATCAAATAGTTGTAGAACAATTGGAGTATAATGGCAACGATCAAACCACCCACAGTTGTAATCAAAGCAACTTTCATACCTCCCGCTACGAGTGCCGGAGAGATGTCGCCTGCAATCTCGATGGCGTCAAATGCTTGAATCATACCTATAACGGTACCCATGAAACCTAACATCGGAGCAATAGCTATGAAGAGGGTAATCCATGAAAGGCCGCTCTCAAGCTGCCCCATCTGTACGGAACCGTATGAGGTAACTGATTTCTCAACTGCTTCAATGCCTTGGTCAGCACGGAGGAGACCCTGATAGAAAATGCTGGCAACTGGGCCACGGGTATTGCGGCATACATCTTTTGCTTTTTCAATGCCACCCTCTTTGAGTGCTTTTTCTACCTTTGCAACAAGCTTCTTGGTATCGGTTTGTGCAAGGCTCAGTGTGATAATTCTTTCAATAGCAATAGCTAGGCCGAAGATGAGGCACAACAATATTGTTGCCATGAATTCGGCACCACCTTCAATGAATTTCTGCTTGAGGGCCTGGTGCAAGGGCTGGTCAGACTTTCCTGCAGCAAAGGGGTCAACGATTTCTTCGTCATCAACTACGGGAGCTTCTTGAACTTCTTCTGAAATAGCTTCAGGAGTTTCTTCCTGTGCATTAGCTACCTGAAATTGTGCAGATACGGTCATTAGGCCGAGAACTGCCAAAAACATGAAAAATTTTTTCATAAGTTTTGTTTTAATTAATTATTAAACGATGTATTAAATAGTTATTATCTTCTAGTAGTAGAATATCGCGCAATTTAGTTATTTTTTTTTAATAACGATTCATTTATTTGAAATTTCTCCCTTTAATGCTCTTTTCATTTGTAATTTTACCTCCTCATTATCTGAGAATCTACCCAACAGATGGAAGAGTTTGGTCACTGCCGACTCAGTTGTCATGTCATAGCCGCTGATAAGACCACAATCCATAAGAAATGCCCCGTTGGCATAAGCCGACATATCAACACTACCGGCATGACACTGGGTGACATTTACAATAATAACACCTTTATCGACACTTTCTGATAGCATGCGTCCGAACCACTCCATAGAGGGAGCGTTGCCGCTACCGAAACTCTCAAGTACTACCGCCCTGAGTCCCTTTGTGCCAAGTACTGCCTCCACATAAGCGGGTGTGATACCGGGAAAAATCTTAAGGATTGCCACATTGGTGTCCATTTCAGTATAGAGCCGAATACCTTCACCCCATTTTTTAGGGTAGTGAACATATTCACGGTAATATTTGATATGGATACCAGCTTCTGCAAGTACCGGATAATTGGCGGAGCGGAATGCTTCAAAGTTTTCCGCATTGTATTTTGTGGTACGGTTGCCGCGATAAAGGTAATTGTCAAAATAGATGCATACCTCAGGCACCAAAGCGTGACCATCGCTGTCCATAGCAGCAGCAAGCTCAATTGATGAGATAAGATTCTCCTTGCCATCTGTTCGCAGCATTCCTATTGGCAACTGACTTCCGGTAAAGACCACAGGCTTGTCAAGCCGGTCGAGCATAAAACTCAGTGCCGATGCAGAGAATGCCATAGTGTCGGTACCATGGAGTACCACAAACCCGTCATATTTGTCGTAGTTGTTATATATCAGAGTAGCTAGCTCCTGCCAGAAACCGACGCTGACATCAGATGAATCTATGACCGGGTCAAAGGAGTGTGAATCAATATGGTAGCCGAACTTTTTGAGTTCAGGCACCTCTTCGGTAATTTGTTCGAAGTTGAAGGGTTTCAGAAGCAGAGATTCAGGGTCCTGTTTCATTCCGATTGTGCCTCCGGTATAGATCAAAAGTATCGATTGGCTCATAGTGAAAAAAGTTTTCTTGCGTTATTTGTGGTGATTGTTGCAACAGTTTCAACAGGAACACCCTTGATCCTGGCAATCTTATCAGCAATATGGACTAGATAGGAGCTTTCGTTGCGTTTACCGCGGAAAGGGACCGGAGTGAGCCATGGAGAATCGGTTTCAAGCACAATATCATTGAGTGAAACCTTTTCCAATGTAGCAGCGACTCCTGCATTTTTGTAGGTGGAAACGCCACCTATACCAATTTTGAAGTCTCCATACCGTAGAATCTGCCTATAAGTCTCGTAGCTTCCTGAAAAGGCATGGAATACACCTCTGAGGGGGATTCCTCGCACATCCAAGAAGACTTTGAATATATCTTCGGTGGAATTTCTCAAATGTATGATTACGGGGAGGCCAAGGTCGGCGGCGAGCTCCAACTGTTCTGCAAATACCTTTGTTTGTTGAATAAGATAATTTGTCGACCAATATTTGTCAATACCGATTTCTCCGATGGCGGCAAAATGGCGGTCACGAGCATGCTCTTTTACAAATGCAAGTTCCCTCTCCCAATCTTCGCCAACGGAGGTAGGATGCAGTCCGATGCAGGGGGAGAAGAGGTCAGGACGATTATCCGCAAGAGCGATCATTGCCTCGTATGCGGAAATGTCGATACCGGGGAGTATACAATGGCTCACACCGGCATCTTCCATCCGTTGAATCACTTGTGGTATGTCTTCGCTGAAAGCTTTGTCGTACAGGTGTGCGTGGGTGTCTATGAATTCCATCATAAACTACAAAGTTATGGAAAATAATCAAGCAATAGAATACTTGTCTCCCATAATTTGCACTATTTTTCCTGAAATTTCGAGTTGGAGTAGTTCCGTTGAGAGATCTCTTAGAGGAATGCCTGTACGTCCTTCAATCTGCTCCGCTGTCAGTGAGTCTCTATCCTTTAGGGTACTGAGTATTGCACGTGCATTGTTGCTGGTAATGCCGTCGAAGAGATCCTGAGAGATCTTTGTTCGTTTTCTTCTCTCCCTCCAGCCCATAGATGCGCTGATGGTGCCGGGATTTGTGACTATTCTGGCGGATTCCCGCTCGATAAGGGTATTGCAGCCTTCAAAGGAGTCATCTCCAATTCGGCCCGGGATTGCATAGATTTCGCGTGAGTAAGAGGATGCGAGTGAGGTGGTGATCAGACCGCCTCCTTTTGAGTATGACTCTACAAGAAGTACTGCGTCCGCCATACCTGCAATAATCCTGTTTCTCTTTATGAAATTGACCCTTATTGCCTCGCAGCCACGGTAAAAGTCGGTGATGATGCCACCCTTTTCCAACATCTCTTCAGCCAGACTCCGGTGTTGTTGTGGATATATGATGTCAATGCCGGTAGCCATGACACCAACTGTAGGGAGTCCATACTCCATTGCGGCGCGGTGCGCAGTTGCATCTATACCATATGCAAGTCCGCTTATCACCAAAGGTTTGCTGGATGAGGCGAGCTCTTCTATTACCTTGCGACAGCTGTTCTTGCCATAGTAAGAGGCTTTACGTGTGCCGACTACTGAGATTACCCTGCGAGCGTTGAGGTCAGCCTTCCCCTTGTAATAGAGTAGGATAGGGGCATCGTAACACTCCCTAAGCCGATAGGGGTAGTGCTGATCGGTGATATAGAGTGTCTGTACTTTGTTTGCTCGCGCCCAGTCTATCTCTTTCTGTGCCCAGTCCAGTAGTGCCGGATCAGTGAGAGCCTTGACTATCTCCTTGTTGAACGGTAGCATCTCACTGAGTTCTTCTTTATTGAGTTTGAATAATTCGCCAATATTGCCCAACCTTTCTATGAGTTGGAGCGCGACTGCAGGTTTATAGGCGAATAGTTTACTTAAGGCAGCGGCGTAAATGTAAAAATCATACTCCATAACAGCTTTTTTGTCGCTAAATTATGGAGTATGATTCTATTTTGGATGCTTAAAAGACAATTTTAAGCAGAGAATGAGTAAATAATTTCCCTATGTTATATAATTAAAATTGCATCTCCATATGTGCCAAAGCGATAGCCCTCTTCCATAGCAACCTTATAGGCATTCATTACATTGTCATAACCTCCAAATGCAGCTGCATTCATTAGCATTGTGGATGAGGGGAGATGGAAATTAGTGATTACGGCATCAGGAATAGAGAATTTGTAGGGTGGAAAGATAAATCTGTTTGTCCACGTGTCAAGCTCCTTGATTTCGTTTTGTGTAGTGACATAGGTCTCAAGTGCGCGTACAGTAGTGATACCTACTGCAAACACCCTATGGCCGTTGGCCTTTGCCTTGTTGACTTTGGTAGCGGTTTCTTCAGATATGACCACCTTCTCAGAGTCCATTTTGTGCTTAGAGAGGTCCTCCACATCCACATTGTGGAAGTGGGCATTACTCATATAGAGTGTAAGGAAAGTGGTGTCGACATCCTTGAGTTCCATTCTTTTGAAGAGGATTTTGCTGAAATGAAGACCGGCTGCAGGGCAGGCAACAGCACCTTCATTCTTGGCGTAGATGGTCTGGAAGCGTTCGGTGTCGCACTCTTCAGCTCTTGTGCGTATCCATTTGGGAATAGGTAACTCCCCGAGCTGTAAGAGTGTCTGTTTGAACTCTTCGTAGGTGCCGTCAAACAGGAATCTCAAAGTACGGCCTCTGGATGTTGTGTTGTCTATGACTTCAGCTACGAGGGAGTCATTTTCGCCAAAATAGAGCTTATTTCCGATACGAATTTTCCTGGCGGGATCTACCAGCACATCCCATAAACGCTGGTCTTTATTAAGTTCTCTGAGAAGGAATACCTCTATTTCTGCACCGGTTTTCTCCTTGTTGCCGTAGAGACGTGCAGGGAAGACCTTGGCGTCGTTAAACACAAAAAGGTCGTGAGGTTTGCAGTAATCGATAATATCCTTGAAGATCTTGTGCTCAATCTCTCCGGTATCTTTGTGGAGTACCATAAGACGCGATTCGTCCCGGAAAGTTGCCGGATATTTGGCAATATATTCTTCAGGAAGTTCAAAGTAAAATTGTGATAATTTCATTGTTTAGGAAAAATGTACAAAACGCACTCTCTTATACGAAAAAAAATGCAAAAAGTTTCATAAAGTCAATTATTTAGCGAAAAAAATCCTGATGCGGTTCGGCGAAGGGCTATCAGATAGCCACCGCTGCCGAGGGCGCAACCAAGATCTCGTGCGAGAGAACGGATATAAGTTCCTTTGCTGCAACGCACTCTGATAGTGGCACTTGGACGTGTTCCGTCACTCTTAGCGCTGGAGTGTTGATAGAAATGTTTTCCGCTAGGAGATGCTTCACGAGAGTTGGTTTCAGATCTAGGAGTCCCTGCCGATGCCTCATCAAATGAGATCAGTTCGATTTCTGTGATATTAATTAGGGACTTGCGCAGCTTTACCTCCTCCCCGACACGTGCATATTCGTAGGCACGTAAACCATCTATTACCTTAGCGGAAAAGAGAGGCGGCACCTGAAATTGTTCGCCAATAAACTCTTTCAGTGCTTTGCCTACCATTTCTTCAGTAATATGCTCAAAGGGATAATAGCAATCAATTTCCTGCTCAAGGTCAAAAGAGGGAGTGGTCGCACCGAACTCTATCGTGGCCATATACTCTTTTTCGTGAGATTGCAGTATTTCGGCCAGTTTGGTGGCTTTGCCCACACAAACGATAAGCAGACCTGTTGCTAAAGGATCGAGTGTGCCTGCATGGCCTACCTTGATTTTTTTCTGTTTGAAATGTTTCTGGATTTGGAATTTTATTTTTCTAACCACATCGGCTGAAGTCCACCGGTAGGGTTTATCAATGGGGATTACAATCCCTTCGGGATATTCATCTATAGAGATTGCTAGATGCTCCTCGAAAAATTCGGCGAGCGACTCGTTTTCAACATTGCATCCTTCCAGTATGAAAAACCCCATATCTATTTGCTCACTGCAATTTTATCCACTCTGCGCTGATGTCTTCCGCCCTCGAATTCTGCGAATAAAAAACTTTTGACAATCTCCAAGGCCAACTCCTGCGAAATAAATCTTGCGGGAAGAGAAAGGATATTTGCATCATTATGTTGACGTGCAAGGGCACCGAGTTCGGGATTCCAGCAAAGAGCCGCACGTACTCCTTGATGTTTGTTGAGTGTCATTGCAATGCCGTTGCCGGAGCCGCATATAGCGATACCACACTCCACTTTCCCTTCTTCCAGAGCCTTTGCGAGACGATGGGCAGTATCGGGATAGTCCATACTATCGGTAGAATGGGTGCCGAAATCGATAATTTCGTACCTCATTGATTTGAGATAGGGTTTAAGGAACTCCTTGAGTTCAAATCCGGCGTGGTCAGACGCCATTCCAATAGTTGTCATAATTCTATAATTTTGTCAACCCAAACGGGTGATTGCATTGCAGATTCGTCGCAAGACTTCTTTCTTGCCCAAGATCTCCATAATATTCGCTACTCCTGGCCCGGAACTGCGACCTACAAGGAAAAGGCGGAGGGTATTCATAACCTTACCCATACCCCAACCATGTGTGCGAATCAAATTTTCCAGTTGCTCCTCGATTATACTCTCGGAGAATGTCTCCAGATTCTCTAAAAACTGCGCAACTTGCAGAATAATCTCCTGGATATCATCTTTCCAGAACTTATTTACTCCTGTAGGATCATATTCCTTTGGTGCCTCGAAGAGGAAACCACATAAATTCCAAAACTCATGTACAAAATAAGCTCTCTCCCTGATGAGTTCCACTGCTGCACCGACATAGTTGTCGTCAAATGCGGCAAGACGCTCTCCCTCAAGTGCTCTAAAAGCCTCTACAAGCTCCTGTGTGCTCTTTCTGCGGAGATATGCCTGATTGTACCATTTGGCCTTGTCGTGGTTGAATCTGGCACCGGATTTAACTACTCTTTCGAGTGAGAATGCCTCTATTAATTCTTCCAGTGTAAATATCTCTTGCTCCGTACCGGGATTCCATCCCAGAAACGCCAATAAATTGACAAATGCCTCTGGGAAATAGCCATCTTCACGATAGCCATGCGAAATTTCTCCATCCTCGTTGATCCACTGTAGTGGAAATACTGGAAATCCCAGTTTGTCTCCATCTCTTTTACTGAGTTTACCTTTGCCGTCGGGCTTGAGCAGCAATGAGAGGTGAGCAAATTGTGGTTGGCTATCATTCCATCCGAACGCTTCATAGAGCAGATAATGTAGAGGAAGTGAAGGGAGCCACTCTTCGCCTCGGATCACCTCTGTAATCTCCATCAGATGATCGTCAACAATGTTGGCAAGGTGGTAAGTGGGAAGTTCATCGGCTCTCTTCCAGAGCACCTTGTCATCCAGAGTAGAGGTGTTTACCTCAATGTCGCCTCTGATAAGATCCTTCATCTTCACCACTCTATTTTCAGAAATTTTGAATCTGATTGTCCATCCAGTCTCTTCTTGCAGACGACGTTCTACCTCTTCCGCAGGGAGGGTAAGCGAATTTGTAAGGGAAGTACGAGTGTGGTAGTTGTATGTAAAACTGCTCTTTTGGGCCTCTGCCTCTTTTCTGAGTGCTTCAAGTTCTTCATGGGTATCAAACGCGTAATAGGCATTTCCTGTTGCTACGAGTTGTTCCGCATATTTACGATAGATGTGCTTTCGCTGTGACTGCCTGTAAGGTGCGTGAGGATGTTCTGCACAAGGGAGCTCCACAATCTTTCCCTCTTTGTCTACACCTTCGTCCGGCATAATGCCGCACCACCGGAGTGACTCAATCACATACTCTTCAGAGCCCAGAACGAACCTTTGAGAGTCAGTGTCTTCTATTCTCAGTATAAATTTCCCTCCCGCCTGTTTAGCGTACAAATAGTTGTATAACGCAGTCCTTAAACCGCCCATATGGAGCGGTCCCGTAGGACTCGGTGCGAAGCGTACTCTCCTCTGTTTCATTAGTCACTCTGTTTTAGTTTCTGATTCTGCAACATCATTTCTCGTCTGGTCAGTGCGGGCTCCGATTCAAGTTCACTGATAGTCTGTGGATCATCAGTGATCAGCGCCGGTATGCCTGTTACCATTTCCTTTTTGGTTATTTGAGATTCGATATCGGGGCACAAAGGTACGCCTCTTTTATTATTTGTCAAATCATATTTGACTTCGATTCTGTTGTTTTTCAGGGCATCTTCGCTGATTATGGGTAGTTGGGTCATCTCAAATCCGGTAGCGATGATTGTTACTCCGATGTTCTCTCCCATTTCGTCATTCTGGACAAGACCCATCTTGGAACTGAGTTCGGGGTTGGTGAGTTCCTTTATATATTCCATAAGGGCAGTCACTTCATTTCCGTGTATGACATGTTCTCCACTGGATGTTGTTATATTGACCAGAGCTCTTTTTGCAGTTCTTAGGTCTAGCTGGTTGAGCAGGGGAGATGTGAGGGCCATTTCAACAGCCTTGCTGACCCGGTCTTTACCGGAAGCAATACCTATTCCCATTAGGGAGACATTGCTGTTTTGCATTATTTTCTTCACATCAGCAAAGTCCATATTTATTTTGCCCCGGACTGTTATAATTTCGGCGATACTCCTTACTGCGGTGGCCAACACTTCATCGGCTTTGGGAAGGAGTGTAAGAATATCCAGATCGGCATATATATCAAAGAGTTTTTCATTATCAATGATAAGAAGACTATCTACATGTCTGAAGAGTTCCCTTACTCCTTCAATAGCTCTGAATAGTACTTCGTTGCCGAGAAAACGTGCCGGAAGAGTCACCACTCCGACTGTCAGAATGCCTTTGGATCTGGCGATTTCAGCTATGACGGGTGATGCTCCCGTGCCTGTGCCTCCACCCATCCCGGCGGCAATAAAGAGCATCTGTGTATTGCCTCCAAGATGTTCTTCAATCGCATCTCTGGACTCAAGAGCAGATTTTCTGCCGATGGTTGCATCTTGTCCGGCGCCAAGACCTTTGGTCAATATTCCTCCTATCTGAAGTTTGACCGGTACTGTGCTTCCGTCCAGAGCCTGCCTGTCAGTATTGCATACCACAAAATCCACCTGCTCTATCTGTTGTGAATACATATATTGCACGGCATTGCTGCCGCCGCCCCCAACACCTATTACTTTTAGAATGTTGTTTGAGCCCCTGGGCCAGTTTTTCGGTATTAATGTCTCTTCCATAATTAATCAACAATTGTCATTGTTTTCACTAAAAATCCCTTCGAATAAAGTACCCCATCCACGTTTCTGATCTTTATCTTTATTAGATCCTCCTTTCCTGCCACCGGATTCCTTTTTCCCTTTAACTTCTTTTTTGTCTGTTTCCATGTCAGTTTCGGTTGCACTCACTTTTACTCTGTCTGCCTCTGTAAAGGAGAGTTTACTGGAAAAACCCTCCAGCAGAAGGCCTACGACTGTAGAAGAAAATGTATCCTGAGCTTTCTCGTGAGAATCTATCGTGATGCAGCCTCTGGGTGCAGCAAGACGTGTTCTGTGGCCCAGGAATACCTTTGCCAGATCCAGAAAACCCTCCAGATAGCAGGTTCCACCGGTTATTACGACTCCGGCAGGAAGTTTCCCTTGTAACTCGTTCTCCTCTTTGACATATTTGATCGCTTCGAGAATCTCGCTTGTACGCGCTTCTATAATTCGTGTGAGTTTAGGAAGCGAGACTTCATCTTCGATAATACCATCATTGCCCCTTAGAATCAGTTTTTTGTCCTCGGGAGTAAACTCTTCGACACAGCAGCCGTGTTTTAGCTTGATCAATTCCGCCCACTTTGCACTTATCGAGGTCACAGTCTGGATGTCGACAGTAATGGATTCTCCTCCAAAGGGGATCATGCGCACATCAGTGACGATACCTTTTCTGACAACAGCAATATGTGTCAGGCCACGTCCTATATCCACCAGCATCACTCCATTCTCCATCTCCGCTTCTGTGAGTACCGCTCTTGCAGAAGCGATGGGAGAGAGCACGATTTTAGAGATTTCCACACTACATGCAGAGAGTACCTTTTTGCATCTGGATAGCAATGTTGCCTTGCCGTGGAAGATTTTATAATAGGCCTTTAGATGTTTACCGGATGTCCCGATGATCTCATGCTGCTGGTATCCCGTCAAATCATCGATGTCATATTTCTGAGGTATAACCGCGTAAATAATATTGGACTCATCTACGGAAAATTTGTAGCGCTCCCGCCGGTACCTTTCCAATTCTTCCTCGGTTACATATTGGCTGCTTATATTTCTGATGATTGTACTTTCTATCTCATCGCAGAAGAGAAATTTTCCGCTTATATTGATCACTGCCTTGCTGATCTTTTCTCCAATATCGGATGATGCAGCCCCAAGTGCCTCTTTAAGGGCTTCAATTACTCTGCCCTCGTTGACTATCTCTCCGTTTTTTATGCCGTTTGGAACTGGAGAACTGTGAAATGAAACCACCTTTATGCCGTCAGTAGTCTCAATTCCGACTGCTACGGCCACTTTAGATGATCCGAAATCTATCGCTGTAATAAAATCGCTCATATATTTTCTATTTGCAAATAATCTGTTTGTTGTATTTGAGATTGACGACCTTGTAGCTATTCCACCCCTTTGCAGGAGCAATTGTTGTATAGAATGTCGCTAATTTCTTAAATTTCGCATCAATATCCCGGTAATTCCCGAATATGATTTTGTGATGGCTTATGCGTGAAACAAGGCAAATTTCGCCATCTTCAATATATATCTGTTCAATGTTTTTGTTCCAGTATTCATTGTTGCTGATATAGTTGGTCAGGCGGAGAATGCCCTTTATCCATTCTCCATCTTTCCCTTCGGGAATACCCATATATTCTCTTCCCAGACGTAGCGGAATATCGCCCGTAACAATCGGTACATTGTAGGTATTGAGCAACGGGAAAAGAAATCCGCTCTCATCTGCATAATAACCTTCGGTCTCATTTTCAAATCTCACAACCGGCTTTCTCTGGACCACATCTATGCTCAAAATCGTAGGAGAGGAAAAATAGACTTCGGATTTGAGGATCTCGCCTCTGCTGTCAAGCAACTTTTCGATCCTGGTAAGGTTAATTTTGTTACACTTTGTGCCTGTCACCTTTTCTGACTGATCCACTAAGGAAATAATTTGCTCGCGACTGATGAGATTGACCTTTAGTGAGTCCTTAAAATTGACATTGATACCGCTGCAAACCGTTTCTGTAATGGTTTCTGTTTCCATTTCAGACACAAAATAGAAGTACGCCACTGTCACTCCAATAAAGAGGATGGATATAAATACTATCAGCAGTATCTTTTTTACTCTCATTTTTCTATTCTGGCTTTTAGTTCTTCTTCTATAGGTGATATAAACCTGTCAATATCTCCGGCCCCGAAGGTAATTAAACATTCGAAATCCCTTTGACGGATTATATCCATCAATTCTTCTTTACTTATGAGTATCTTGTTTTCAAGTTTTACCTTGTCAAAAATGATCCTTGATGTTACCCCTTCTATCGGAAGTTCTCTTGCAGGATAGATGTGGAGTAATATCAGTTCGTCAAGTCCGCTCAATGCATCTGCAAATTCCTCAGCAAAATCCCTCGTACGCGAATAGAGATGAGGTTGAAATATGCCGCAAAGCCGTTTTTCCTTAAAAATACCTCTCATCGAACTGATTGCATGACGCAGTTCATTAGGGTGGTGCGCATAATCGTCAACATAAGCGTATTGCGGGGTGTTGAGGCGTATATCAAATCTTCTTGCTACTCCTCTGAAACTGGCTAAGCCGCTTTTAAGTTTCTCCGGAGTAATGCCATGCAGTAGAGCAGCCGCAGATGCAGCCACAGCATTTTCAACATTGATCCACCCGGGTATGCCCAGCGTGCATTTCTCTATTCTCCCTTCAGGCGTGTTGAGTGTAAAATCAAAATAACCTCCATCAAGAGCCACTATATCCGATGCGTAAAAGTCAGCCGGAGTATCGTAAGAATAGGTCAAAATCCTGGCACTCACTTTTTCCAAAGAGATCTTTACGCCTTTTCTCAAAACAAGGAATCCATCCCCCTTAACTTGCGATGCAAATTCAGCAAATGCATCTTTAAGATGGCTGTGATCCAAATAGATATCCAGATGATCGGCATCAGCGGAGGTGATAATTGCAATATCGGGGTATAATTGCAGGAATGACCTGTCAAACTCATCAGCTTCAGCCACCAGCACCGGGTTGGAACTTAGCAGAAGATTAGAGTCATAATTACGTGAAATACCACCTAAAAAGGCATTGCAGCCCTCGCCGGAGTGCGTGAACAAGTGAGCCAATAGCGTGCTTGTAGTGGTTTTACCATGTGTTCCGGCTACCGCCAGACACTTCTTCCCGCGAGCAATCTCTCCCAGAGCACGTGACCTTTTGCATACGTTATATCCCTGCTCCATTACATACCGCAGCTCACCCATATCAGCCGGAACGGCCGGGGTATAGATGACAAAAGTATTCTCCTTGTCTTTGGGAATAGCGCTGACATCATCCTCATAGTGTACGGAAATCCCCTCTTCTTCAAGCCTTGCGGTGAGTGCAGAGGGTGTTCTGTCGTATCCGGAGACGCTGTATCCCGCACTATTAAAATAGCGGGCAATGGCACTCATTCCGATGCCGCCGATCCCTATGAAGTAGTAATATTTGTATCTTTTTTCCATCTCTTTCTTATCTGATGAGAGAGAGTACTTCTTCAGCAATCTCTTCTGCTGCCCCCCTTCGTCCCAGTTTGAGCACATTTTTTTCCAACGTAAGGATGCGTGCACTGTCGGAGAGCAGCTCTTCTGCAGTATCCATTAGTATTTCTTCCGCCATATCATCCCTTACCATCAGCGCTGCTTCTTTTTCCACTAAAGCCATAGCATTGTGCGTTTGGTGATCCTCTGTCACGTTTGGCGACGGAACAAAGATGGTTGCCTTGCCGGCAACGCAGAGTTCGGAGATTGTTCCTGCTCCTGCGCGGGAAATAACTACATCCGCTACGGCATAAGCAAGATCCATCCTTCGGATGAAATCAAAATGCTTTACGTTGTGAAGTTCACGCTCTTTCATATATTCAGCAATATCGTTGCTATAATACTTACCGTTCTGCCATATAATCTGGTAATCAGCATTTATCCCCTTTTCAGCCACCCACTTTTTCATTGCCTTGTTGAGAGTTCCGCTACCAAGGCTGCCACCAACTACAAAGATGGTCTTTTTATTTGGATTGAGTCCGTAGAAATCATACCCTTCTCTCTTTTCAGCCTCCGTAGGTGGCATTATCTCCTTTCTGATGGGATTTCCTGTGAGAATAATCTTCTCAGCAGGAAAAAACTTTTCCATACCTCCGTAAGCGACGCAGATTTTATCCACTTTTTTTGAGAGAATCCTGTTGGTCAATCCTGCATATGAGTTTTGTTCCTGTATGAGGCAGGGAATTCTCATTCTCGAGGCGCTCCAGAGCAACGGTGCACTTGCATAACCTCCAACTCCAACCGCCACATCTGGTTTGAATTCCTTTATGATCTTCTTTGCCATTGAGAGGCTTTTTAGTATTTTGAAGGGTAGTGTAAAATTTGCCAGTGAGAGTTTTCGCTGCAGGCCGGCTACCGGCAGACCTTTAATTTGATATCCAGCCTGTGGCACTCTCTCCATTTCCATTCTTCCTTCAGCACCCACAAAAAGTATTTCGGTCTCAGGGACGATCTCCCTTATAGCTCCAGCTATGGAGAGAGCCGGGAATATGTGCCCTCCCGTACCTCCTCCGCTGATGATGATTCTTGGTTTTATTTTACTCATAGCAGGTAATTCTCCGAATACATTATTTCATCTTCTTTTTGCTTAGCCTCTTCTTCCAGTTCTTTGCGTTTGATTTCATCCTGTTTATCCAGCTGCTTGCTTATGGAGAGGATGATGCCGAATGCGCCACTCAATACCATATAAGCCGTACCTCCATGACTTATCAGAGGCAAGGTATGTCCCGTGACCGGCATCAATCCTACATTAACCATTATATGTAGAAATGCCTGGGTAGCAATCAGAAATGCCAACCCCAAGACTAGTGCCGCAGGAAATATTGTTTCACATCGGTTTGCTATAGTGATGCACCTGAAGAGGAATATCAGATAAATCAGTATAACGAAAATACCTCCCACTAATCCATATTCTTCTACAATGAAGGCATATATGAAGTCAGAAAAGGCCATTGACAAGGAATACCTCTGAGTACTCTTGCCCGGACCCTTTCCGAAAATCCCACCTTCATGTATCGCAATCCTGGCATTTTCAGCCTGTCGCTTGCTGTCCTGCTCTCTTAGTCTTTCTGCTTCTGTCATAGTGGCTTCAGCATCCTTGTCCACCTCCTTCTTTGCCTCAACAAAGTTGACGATACGGCTGGTGGCAGTCTCAAAGCGATTGAAGAACTTGCCAACAAGAGCGGGCTCTTCGCCTTCAGCGTATTGTTTATCTTTATAAAAGAGCAGGTAGGTGCCAAACAGTAATGCCAATACCAGTATTCCGATCCCTACAGTAATGCTTAGATGCTTACCGTTGACATTCATGAAGAAGAGTAACAATATGCTGATTACACCAAATAACAGAGCTGACGAAAAGCTGTTGACCATGACCATCATGCATACTACTGCTATTGGCAGCAATATCTTGATCAGAAAGTCTTTGTAAGTGGTCAAGGAGTTCTCCCAGTACTCCAGCGCCTTTGCAATATAGAGTATAAGTCCCACTTTTGCGAATTCAAACACCTGTATTGTCCTGCCGAAGAGCCGGATACCTCTGGCTGCTTCGTTACGTGTATCGGGTATGATGAAAAGCAGTATAAGCATCACAATCGTTATTCCAAAAACCGGAAACGCCAAAAATCTGTAAAACCTCATCGGGATCATGTAGCAGATCAAAAGAGCGGCAAATCCGATGGATACTGATATGAGCTGCTCCCGAAGTATAAAAAACTTACTCACACCCGCTTTATTGGCCAAAAAAGTACTGGAAGAAAATACCGCCAGCAGCGAAATAATTGCCAGACAAAGTACAATCATCCAAATGATCTTGTCTCCTTTGAGCCTTATTTTCAATCTACCCATCTTCTCTTAAAGATTTCTTACGGCAGCCTTGAACTTTCTGCCTCTGTCCTCATAATTTTCAAACAAGTCAAAACTCGCACAACTGGGCGAAAGAAGTACGGTGTCACCACTTTTTGCGATGGATGCAGCCAACTTTACGGCCTCTTCTGCTGAGAGTGTGTCGTAAATTTCCGTCACCTTGTCGCCAAAAAAACCGTGGATTTTTTTATTATCGACACCGAGACAGACTATAGCTTTTACCTTTTCCTTCACAAGATCCGCAATAGGGGAGTAGTCGTTGCCCTTATCGGTCCCTCCGAGTATCAATACAATAGGAGTTTTGATACTTTCCAGCGCATACCAGGTGGAGTTGACATTGGTTGCCTTGGAATCGTTGATGTACATCACACCTCCAACAGAGAGTACTTTTTCCATTCTATGCTCTACTCCGGTGAATGTTGTAAGAGCTTCCCTGATGGTACTGTTAGTGATGTTCATTATTTTGCCCGTGATGGCTGCAGCCATCGAATTATATATGTTGTGTTTCCCCTGAAGCGCAAGCTCATGAAGGAACATTTCGTAACCGCTGTCTCTGTATCTGACATACATCGTATCTCCCTCTACATAGGCTCCCTGCTCCACGACTGAGTTTTGGCTGAACGGAAGTTTCTGTGCCTGAATAACGATACGGTTAAGATGCTCTATTGTTATTTCATCGTCCGAACAGAAAATGAAGCAGTCCTCCTTTGCCATATTCCTGGTAATCCGGAATTTGGAATTGATATAGTTCTGCATCTGATTGCCGTATCTGTCGAGGTGGTCAGGGGTGATATTGAGCAATACGGCGATATCCGCTTTGAATTCATACATTCCATCAAGCTGGAAGCTGCTTATTTCAAGCACATAGATATCGTGCTCCTCTGTGGCTACCTGGTAGGCATAGCTTTGGCCTATATTACCGGCCATGCCCACATTAAGGCCGGCATTTTTGAGCAAATAGTATATAAGTGAAGTAGTAGTGGTTTTGCCGTTGCTGCCGGTGACGCAGATCTTCCTGGAGTTGTCATATCTGCCCGCGAACTCTATTTCCGAAATCACGGATACGCCACGGGCAATGAGTCCGATAATCAATGGGGCAGTATCCGGAATGCCGGGACTTTTGATCACTTCATCGGCAATACATATCTTCTCAATGGAATGTCCTCCCTCTTCAAAGGGAATACCGTACTCTTTAAGACGTGCGGCGTGTTCCTCCTTGAGTTTTCCGTTGTCTGAGAGAAAGACATCAAACCCTTTGACCTTCGCAAGGACTGCGGCTCCGGTGCCGCTCTCTCCACCACCCAATACAACGATTCGTTTCATAACTTACTACCTTATCTTTAATGTTACTACTGTCAATACTGCTAATATTATCGATACAATAATGAATCTCGCTACCACTTTCTGTTCGGGATAAACTTTTCCCGGCCACTGGATTATGGCATCCGGATTCTCCTTTTGGAAATGGTGGTGGAGAGGTGTCATTTTAAATACTCTTACACCGGTGCCGGTTTTTTTCTTTGTGTATCTGAAATAAAATCTCTGTATTACAACCGACAGACTCTCAAGAAAGAATATCCCGCACAGTAAGGGAAGGAGCAATTCTTTCCTGACAAGAATGGCGCATACGCCTATTATGCCCCCGAGAGTCAAACTGCCCGTATCGCCCATAAAGACCTGGGCAGGGTAGGAGTTGTACCACATAAATCCCAGCAGGGCACCCACCATCGATGAAAAGAATACAGTAATCTCCGCACTACTCGGGATATACATTATGTTGAGATACTCAGCGTAAATGACATTGCCGGAGAGGTAAGCGAAAATCCCTAGAGTTGCCCCAACGATAGCTGTTACCCCGGTTGCCAGGCCGTCAAGCCCATCCGTGACGTTACAACTATTGGAACAGGCAGTTATTACCAAAATGATAAAACATATATATATGAACCATTTGAAATATTCTCCGAAGCATCCTCCGAAAGGAGAGAGCCATCCGTAGTCAAACTCATTGTTCTTCACAAAAGGAAGTGTGGTTTTAGTGCTGTTTTCCAACAAGCCGGCATCAACAGTCACAGTTCCGGCCGGAATTGTAGCTTCAACAGCAGTAATTTCACTTGTGACCTCAGCCACAGGTGTAACCTTTCTTTGTTCTCTGAATCCTGCCTCATTGCTGAAACACATTATCAGACCGACAATCAGGCCCAGAAGAACTTGAGATGCTATCTTGTACCAGCCGTTTAGGCCCTCCTTATTTTTCTTGAACACTTTGATGTAGTCATCCAGAAATCCTATGGTGCCAAACCACACTGTGGTAAGGATCAAGATCAGGATATTGATGTTGGTCAGGTCGCAGAATAGCAGTACCGGCACCAGTATAGATATGATGATAATGATACCGCCCATAGTGGGAGTCCCTTTTTTCTGCAGTTGACCTTCCAGCCCAAGATCGCGAATTGTTTCGCCGATTTGCTTTTTCTGCAGCCAGACAATTAGTTTGTGCCCGACAATCAGTGCTATCAAGATGGCGACGATGCTGGCTCCGAAGGACCTGAATGAGATGTATTTCATCAGTCCTGAACCTGCAAAGTCGATGTTCGCTCTCTCAAAATATTCAAAAAGGTGGTACAGCATAGGTAGAGGTTTTTTCCGGTTATAGTTGTTCAAATGTTTCGGAGATAATCTCCTTATCGTCAAAATGGTGTTTTTCCCCGCCGACAATCTGATAATTTTCGTGTCCTTTACCTGCCACAAGTATTACAGCGCCTTTGTTAGCCATCATTATGGCTGTGCGGATGGCCTCTTTGCGGTCGGTAATAAAGAGTGACTTGGCCTTTCCTGCAGCGTTGAGGCCGTTACGAATATCATTTATAATAGCATCGGGATCTTCGAAACGGGGGTTGTCTGATGTTACAATGACTTTGTCAGCATATTTTGTAGCAATCACACCCATTTCGGGGCGTTTGCTCTTATCTCTATTTCCTCCGCAACCGAATACGCATATCAGCTGGCGGTCTCTGGCTGTTGAGCGTAGCGTTTTGAGAACATTTTCAAGAGCGTCGGGAGTGTGGGCGTAATCCACAACTGCAGTGATTTCATTGCCTCCGCGAATATATTCGAGACGTCCTGCGACAGCCTTCAACAAACTCATTTTTACCAGTACTTCATCTTTGTCGGCTCCCAGAAGGATTGCCGTAGCATAGACTGCCAGCAGGTTATATGCATTATGTGCCCCTATAAACTGTGTCCAGAAACGATTGTTTCCGATAGCGAGCATCATTCCTTCCAGACTCTCTTCCACGATTTTGCAATTGAAGTCGGCAAGTGTGCGACAGGAATATCTTTTTATAGTTGCTCGACAATTTTGCACCATCACTTCGCCGTTTTTATCATCTATATTGATGAGGGCGAAAGCTTTTTTCGGCAGATTGTCGAAAAGACGCTTCTTGCTATGAAGATATTCGAGAAATGTATTGTGATAATCGAGATGGTCGTGGGTCAGATTGGAGAAAATGGCTCCCCTGAATTGCAAACCATAGACACGTTCCTGGTCTAAAGCATGGGAACTCACCTCCATAAAGCAATATTCGCAACCCCTTTCGGCCATAAGAGCCATTAGTTTGTTCAGGGCAATAGCATCGGGAGTGGTATATTCAGTTTCGAATTTCTCTTCACCGATATAGTTGGCAATGGTGGAAATCAGTCCACAGTAATAGCCGAGCGAGGTAAAAAGATGGTAAAGCAGTGTAGCAGTGGTGGTCTTGCCGTTGGTGCCGGTTACACCTATCAGATTGAATTTAGAGGATGGATTGCCGTAAAAATTGGATGCGGCAAGACCCGCAGCCCTTCTGCTGTCGGGTACCTTTATATATGTTGCTTCTCCACCGCTATATGCTCCTTCCTGGTAGATTATTGCTGATGCACCTGCTTTGACGGCACTTTCGATATAATCGTGTCCGTCAGCCTTGGTGCCGACAGCTGCTATGAAAAGCGAGCCAGCACTACATTTGCGGGAGTCAAGAGTGATGTCGCTTATCTCTATGGATTTGCTGCCTTTTATGTCCAGGATTTCAAGTCCCTTTACTATCTCATTCAGTTTCATGTTTTTCAGCAAGATAAATTTTGACTTTTCTGTTTGTGCTCTTCGTGCCGGGAGCGGGTTCCTGTTTTATTACATTGCCGTGTCCCGAAAAAGAGACTCTATAATCTCTGCTCTCAAGGGTGTTAATACTGCTTTTAAGTCCCATTCCGATCACGTTGGGTACTCCCGACATCGTATCATTGATTGCATGGTTGGGGTACTCCTTATATGCTGGAAGTTGTGCAGAAGCAGTCAATTGCCCATTCCATTCGGGCGATGATGTATAGATGTATTCGGCAATCTCCCTAACTACAGGGGCTGCCCAGGTGCCGCCATAGTAGTCTTTGTATGTCGGTCCCGAAAAGATTACGGCAATTGCGGTATATTTTGGGTTTTCGTAGGGGAAAAAACCTACAAATGAGCCCTGGTGAACTTTTCTGCCCTGACGGTCAGTATAAGTTCCGGTAGAGGGAATAACTACTTTCGCAGTACCTGTTTTTCCTGCAACTTCCACCTTGCAGCCTCTGAAGGGCTCCTTTCCCGTTCCATTCTCGACTACGGCTCTAAGAGCCTTATGAAGCTCCTTTATAGTAGATTCTGAGCAAACAGTTGAGATCTCTACCGGCTCAATCTTTTTAATTGTCTCTCCATCTTTGATAAATTCGCTTATCAGGTGAGGTCTGACCATTACTCCATTGTTGGCGATGGCGTTATAGAAGGTCACAGTATGGAGTGGAGTCAGTTCTGCTGCATATCCAAAGGCAAGAGAGGCAAGGTCTATATCTTTCCAAGGTCTGACCTTATCCGAGGGTGAAGGGATTGTTGCTTTAGCGAGACCATTTATCTCAATGTCATGATCATAGTGGATATTCATCGCTTTAAGCAGATCAGTATATTGTTGTTGTGTAGATTTGTTGTAGCCAAAATTTTCCCACACCTGCTTTATGAAGACATTATTTGAGGAGATCTCAAATCCTCTTTGGACACTTATTTTATCGTATCCTCGAAGATACTTGTCTTCATATTTTTTCCCCGGTACACTGTAATAGACTTCTGCCTTCATTTCATCCTCCAATTTGACTTTTCCGGTCTCAAGGAGAATAGCCAGCGAGGTTAGCTTGAATACCGATCCCGGTTCACCTTTTCGACCTATAGCGTAATTGTATCTCTCCACATATCTGCCGTTATACTTTTCAAGATTCACCATAGCCTTTATCTCGCCTGTGGCAACCTCCATCACTATCACTGCGCCGGCCTGAAGCTCTTCGCTCTTTGAAAGCCTGTTGCGTAGCGCTCTTTCAGCTATGCTTTGGATATCGATATTGAGAGTGGTCTTGATGTCGGTACCATTTACCGGAGGAATAATGGCTCTGTCATAATCGGGAATCCACTCATTACCCTCTGTTTTTTTCATTGGTCGTTGGCCCGCTTTGCCTCTAAGTATGGAATCGCAACTCCCTTCAATACCCACTCTTATCTGAGCAGTATCGCTCTTGAGATGGCCCAGAGTGCGGTAGGCGAGGTAATCGTAGGGATACTCGCGGTGATCATCCACTACTTCTATTATCAGTCCGCCCCTCCTTTGTCCCTGGTCGAAAATAGGGAAGGTCTTCGCACGCTTCATTTCCTGGTAAGTGAGCAATTTTTTATTGATGCAGAGATATCTTTTTTGCTCTTTGCGTGCTGTACGCAAAAGCCTTTCATATCCTGCTGCGTTGCGATCCTTATAAAGATTTGCCAACTCTATTGACAGGGCTTTCACATGATTGTCAAAAAGAGTGTCAGAGATCACCTTGCTGCTTAGGTCCATATAGAGTTGGTATTCCGGGATGGAAAAGGCCAGATAACGTCCATCATCAGAAAGGATGCTCCCTCTGCGACCTTTGATATCATACGTATCGGTAATCGCACTTGCAACTTCGGACTTTTCGGGGGTATGGAAAAACTGGGTATAGACGATCTTCACCACCGCAGCTAATGCTATGAGGATGAAAATGACATATGCCATGCCCACTTTTCCGATGTTGACTTTCATTTTTTACTCTCCTTTTACTCTTATGTGCTGGTCGGTCGGAGCATGGAGCTTTGAACCGAAATCTTGTAACATTTTTTCTACTTTTATATTGTAGTCAAGGCTCACAAGCTCCAGTGCGCGTTGCTGGCGGTTGATCTCGAGATCCTTGATGATAGCCGAGTTCTTTTCGATTTTAACCAGCCTGCTCTCGATATAGAGATTCCAGCTGATAAAGAGCACAATCAGTACAAACAGATATATGAAGAACCAAAGAAATCTGTCAAGTCTTCTTTTCAGTATAAAAGACCCACTAAAAAATGAGGTGGTCTTATCTAAAATCTTTCTTTTAAGTCCCATTTCTACCTCCTTTTAGCCACTCTGAGTTTTGCGCTTCTTGCGCGGGAGTTACCGGCAATTTCATCTTTACCCGGAATGATTGGCTTTTTGTTGACCAACTCGAAAGGCGATGAGCCGTGTCCCATCAGATCTTTTTCAATCCTGCCGGTCATATTGCCGGACTTGAAAAAATTCTTAACAATCCTATCCTCGAGAGAATGGTAGCTGATAACCGAAACGATCCCGCCACTCTTAAGTGAGCGTATTGCACCTTTCATCAGACCCTCCAGGTCACGCATTTCATCATTGGTTTCTATTCTTAGCGCCTGGTAGACTTTTGCGAGGAATTTGTGTTCTGAAAATTTGGGCAGAACGCTTTCCAAGGCTCTGCCCAAATCTCCGGTTGTCTCTATGGGAGAAATCTCCCTTTCCCTGCATACAAGATCTGCAACCTTCCTGCTGTCATCCACCTCCCCGTAGATCCTGAATATCCTCTCCAGCTCTTCAGATGTATAACTATTTACAATATCTTTTGCGCTTTTACGCGCTTCCAGGTTCATTCTCATATCCAGCGGAGCATCAAATCTAAAGGAAAAGCCCCGCTCACTCGTATCAAATTGGTGGGATGAAACCCCAAGGTCTGCAATAATGCCGTCCACCTTCTCAAAACCATGGTATCTCACATAGTTGTGGATGAACCGAAAGTTATTGTTGACCGCAATTACCCTCTCATCATCTGGCAGATTAACCAGTGCCTCATAGTCCTTGTCAAATACCATCAGTCGACCTTTTCTGCCGAGACGTTGGAGAATAGCCTTGCTGTGGCCTCCGCCTCCGAAAGTAGCATCAACATAGACTCCGTTTTCTTTTATTGCAAGAGCGGAAACGCTCTCCTCAAGCAATACGGGTATATGGTAGGCCGACATCTCTCACCTCCTTCTTTTCTAGCCAAGAATCTTTTCAGCAAGTGCAACATAGGCATCACTATCGAGCTGCTGGGCTTCGAATTTCTCCTTGGCCCAGATCTCGATTTTGTGATTGTTGCCGAAGAATATCACATCCTTCAGGACGCCGATAGAGTCAAGCTTATCCTTTGGGACGGACATCCTGCCGAGTTTCTCGTCGGGCTCCACTATATGGCTGCCACGCATATATTCTCTCCAAAATTCAGCGTGGTCGCGGTTGAAGAAGTTGAGACGGCTTCTCACCTGGTCGGACTCCTTCTCCCATTCGGCATAGGTGTACATTTCGAGACACTCGGAAAACAGGGATTTTTTTATGACAAAGCGAAGATCGGCTCCGCTACCCATAGCGGATTTGAAGGCAGAGGGGAAGATTAACCTCCCCTTGTCGTCAACTTTTGCTTTATATTCGCCGATGAACTTTGCCATTCTCAAATGTGATTGTATGTTTGTTTTATATGATGTGTTTTGCAAAAGTAATAATAGTTTTCCACTTTTTTACAAATTTTTACAAATTTTTCCACAAAAATATCAACAGAGTGTTGAAAAATGGCTAACTTGCGGAAAAATTTAGAGGGAAAACATGCGTAGAAACACTAATGAACGAATATTTGCAAGATTGTTGTCAAAGTTGGCGACATTGATAATTTTTACAGCTTTGCTGGTAGCGTGCAGAGAAAATGCTGCAGCTGATGATATTTCGGAGGAGATGCAGGGACTTGCTAAGGAGGTTGTGACGGACCGCTTCGGTATCCCGAGGGGAGAATATACGGTAGTGGAAGGCAAGGTGGGCACTAACGATTATTTTTCTACCGTGTTAAATAGCTTTGGAGTGCCTCATAACCAGGTTCATAATCTTGTGAGTAAATCACGTGGATTCTTTGATGCAAACACTTTCAAAACCGGGCACTCCTATTATGTGTATCTTCCTGCAGAAGGGGAGGCTCCCGATTATTTTGTCTATCAAAAGGATAATATAACTGCCGTAGTCTTCGATTTGCGGGATACGCTTGCTGTTTCACTTGTTAATAAACAGGTGGATGTGGAGCAGAAATATGTTGAAGTGACTATCGCTTCTTCTTTGTGGAATGATATTCAGGATGCAGGTGCTTCACCGTTGCTGGCTATAAAGCTCTCTGAAATATATGCCTGGAGTGTCGATTTTTTCGGATTGCAGAAGGGTGATGTCTTCGAGGTGCTCTACAATGAACATTTATGTGAAGGAGAGCCAACTGATATTGGCGAAGTTTGGTATTCGACTTTCACAAGTGGTGGCAAGAGCATAGAATGTCTCTATTTTGAGGAAGAAGGCACCTCCAACCGATACTGGAACGCTGAAGGGGAGAGTATGAGAAAATCTTTTCTCAAATCTCCGCTAAAATACTTTTCGAGGATAAGTTCGGGATTTACCTATGCCAGAAGGCATCCAATTACCCGGGTAGTCAGACCTCACACAGGTGTAGATTACGCTGCACCAACCGGTACTCCGGTACTTACCATTGGTGACGGAGTGGTAATAGAAAAGGGTTACAAAGGGGGTGGGGGTAATACCGTAAAGATTCGCCACAATTCCGTTTACACGACAGCCTATCTTCACTTGTCACGGTATGCCTCCGGTCTTAAAGTGGGCTCCAGAGTTTCTCAAGGCCAGGTTATCGGTTATGTTGGCAGCACCGGAATGTCTACCGGTCCCCATCTTGATTTTAGAGTATGGAAAAATGGCACACCTATCAATCCGCTTAAAATGGAATCTCCTCCTGCTGAGCCAATCAAAGAGGCACACAAAGAAAAATTCGAGGCAAGTCGCGACTCGCTTCGCCACCTTGCCTCGAATTTTGTCGTAAGAAAGTATTACCGCGATTATGTACTGGATCTACTATGATCAACATCACTTCTTAAGTGCATCACGGATCTCTTTGAGAATTTTTACCTCTTCACTTTCGGGAGCAGGAACTTCAGCAGCTGCTTTTGCTTCGGCCTCGGCCTCTTCTTTTGCCTTTTTAGCCTTCTCGGATTCCAATTTCCTGGACATCTTGTTGATGCCTTTAATTACAAGGAAAATGGAGAATGCGATGATGATGAAGTCAAACAGCACATTGAGAAACTTTCCGTACTTAATGTAGAGGCCGTCCACTGCCTCAGTGGTCTCGGTCGCCTCAACAGCAGCGCGCAGTGTTATTTGCCATTCAGTGAAATCTATTCCACCGGTAGCCCAGCTGATGAGAGGCATTATAAGGTCACCGACAAGTGAGGTTACGATGGCTCCGAATGCGGCACCGATGATAACACCGATGGCCATATCCATTACGTTGCCTTTCATTGCGAATTCTTTGAATTCTTTGAGTAATTTAGACATAACTGATGAGTTTTGTAGAGTTTGTATTGTTGATTTAAAGTTTTCTGATGATATTTATACCGTCACGCAGAGGGATGATAACATTTTCTACGCGGGGATCCTCTGTTACGATTCGGTTGAATTCACGGATACCAGATGTCTGGGCATCCGTTGATGGGGATTCTTCATATACCTTACCGTCCCAAAGCACATTGTCCGCTAGAATGAAGCCTCCGCTGCGGAGCAGCCCTAAAGCAGCTTCAAAATAATGTGGATATTCGCGCTTGTTGGCATCCAAATATATCAGGTCGTAACCCTCTTCAAGTGTAGGAAGCACCTGAAGCACATCTCCGAAGATTAGTCGTACTTTATCAGTGATGCCCGCTTTTGCATAGCCTTCACGAATTAGATCTTCGAGTTCATCGTTGATTTCTATGGTATCAATTGTGCCACCGGGAGCAAGTCCGCGTGAAATAGCTATGGTAGAATAGCCTGTAAAGGTGCCTATTTCAAGGACTCTCGAGGGTGATATCATTTTGGTGACCATTTCCAGAAATTTGCCTAGGATGGGGCCGGAGAGCATTCTGCCACGGTTGGTGCGAAGATGTGTCTGTCGCGTGAGCCACTCAAGTTCTTGTCCCTGAGAGGTGGAATGTGTTATAAGATATCTGTCCAAATGGTCCATTTCAGATTATCTGTAAATGAGAGTCGAGAACCGCTCAGGAGCTAGTACCTCGCAAGCCACACGACGAATCTCTTCAGCGGAGATCTCTTCTATCAGGCGACGGATTTCGCTATCAGGCATTACGTTGCCGTAGGAGAGAAGACTTTTGCCCATTGAAAGTGCTTGTACTTCACCGTTGTCCGAGGAGATTGCATGCTGTCCAAGGAGCTGCTTTTTAGCCGATTTGAGCTGCGCTTCAGTCATTCGGCCGTCGCGGAAATACCCTATCTCTTTCTCTGTCAAAGATAGACATTTTTCTACATCTCCCTTGTCACAGCCGAAATAAATAGCGAAGGTACCTGTATCGGAGTACTGGGTGTATGAGGATTCCACCGTATAGACAAGTGCGGAACGCTCTCTAAGCCTTTGATTGAGGCGTGAGTTGGAGGAGGGGCCACCTAGCATATTGCATAACAACAGCAGTGTGAGACGACTCTTGTCGTAGAGCGAGTAGGCACTCGTTCCTATTACACAATGGGCCTGATGATTTTTGCGCGAAACTTCCTTATGAAATAGGGCCCCTTTATCAAGGGATGATTCTTTGCCCGATATGGCCTGTAGCGGGGATTCAATCTCTTTTCTTCCGTTGTAGTGACGTAAAAAGGCCTTTTCGACCATATTTACAACAATGTCAGGAGCCATGTCTGCTACTGCGGTGAAGCAAAGAGAGTGAGGAATAAACCTCGATTCAGCATAGCTCCGAAGGTCTTCTGTCGAGATCTTTTTAAGGCTTTTAGCATTACCCAGAATGGGTCTTGAGAGGGGGTGGCTGCCGAAAAGCAACTCTTCGAACTCGTCATATATCCTCTCGGCCGGGGAGTCCTTGTACATATTTATTTCATCCAGGATTACCGAGCGTTCTTTGACAAGTTCCTTCTCCGGAAAAGTAGAACTAAGTACAATTTCGAAGAGCAGATCTGCCGATTTGCTTATATCCTCTTTGAGAGTAGTGGAATGAACCACAGTCTCCTCTTTAGTGGTAAATGCGTTTAGTTCGCCTCCCAAGCGTTCCAGGCGATTGTTGATTTCGCGCTGGCAATGCTTCGACGTGCCTTTGAAGAGCATATGTTCCGTAAAATGGGCCGTACCGGGAAGCTCTTCCGGTTCGTGACGCGTACCGGAATGGATACTTAGTGCACAATATGCTACCGGTGAAGGAGCTCGTTTAAAGGCGAATTTGACGCCGCAGGGAAGTGTTTGTATATAAATGTTTTGCGAAGAATTGTCCATCTATTTTCTCTCTTGGGTGGCGCAAAGTTATAAATTATTCCTATTTTTGTAAAATCACAAAAATCTATCGTATAGACATAATATGGGACAGTTCATAGTATCTGCACGAAAATACCGACCGAATGATTTCGATTCGCTGATTGGGCAGGAGAATATCGCGAGGACTCTAAAGAATTCCATTCTGAGAAACCAATTGGCGCATGCATACCTGTTCTGTGGCCCGCGTGGTGTGGGTAAAACCAGCGCTGCGAGGATCTTTGCCAAAACCATCAACTGTTCCAGTATTCAGGATAACTTGGTGCCTTGCGGAGCTTGTGAATCCTGTCTCTCATTTGCAGAAGGGCGCTCATACAGCATCCACGAACTGGATGCCGCTTCCAATAATTCAGTCGATGATATCCGCAACCTTACCGATAAGGTTCGCATTCCACCCCAGATAGGAAAATACAGCGTCTACATCATAGATGAGGTGCACATGCTTTCGCAACAGGCATTCAATGCTTTCCTCAAAACTCTTGAGGAACCGCCTTCCTATGCGATATTCATACTCTGTACCACTGAAAAGCATAAGATACTCCCCACCATACTCTCCAGATGTCAGACCTATGACTTTAACCGTATATCAGTAGAGAACATAGTGCGCAATCTGAAGGATATCGCTTTCAAGGAGCAGGTAACCATAGGGGATGACACCCTTCATATCATTGCTCAGAAAGCGGATGGTGCGATGCGTGATGCTCTCACACTCTTTGACCAGACCGTGGCCTTTTGCGGGCATGAAGTGAGTTACGAGCAGGTTATCCACAATCTCAATGTTCTCGACTACGAATATTACTTTAAACTTACCGAAGATTTCCTCGAAGGTGACTATGCGGCAGCATTTCTCACTTTTGATGAAATACTCTCCAAAGGGTTCAATGCACTCCACTTCATCTCGGGTCTGAGCAACCACTTTCGTGATCTGCTTGTGTGCAAAAACGATGCATCACACTCCCTCCTCGAACTTGCTCCTTCGATAGCACAGAAATATCGGGAGCTCTCTGCAAAATGCCCCGTTGACTTTCTCTATGAGGCACTTGCAGCCACTACTGACTGCGAGGCTTCCTACCGTCAGAGTGGTAATCCGAGACTACTGATAGAGTTTGCTTTGCTCAAGATTTCCCGTATAAATGCAGCATCGGCTGTTGCACAACCAACCGCCACGGTACAGGCAGTGCAACCCACTGTAGCTCAACCATTTGCTGTACAAACCTCCTCTACGGCCAAACCTGCGGCTTCTCAGACTGCTCCAACGGTAACTCAAAACTCAGAACTCGGAACTCAGAACTCAGAACCCCGCACCCCGGACCCCGGAACTCAGAACCCACAACTCCAAACTACAGACTCCAAACTACAGACTCCAAAAACATCTCTCTCAATCAAAAATGTAATGCAGGAGGTCAAGTCCGGATCTTCCTCAAAAAAGATGGAGTTTGCTCAGGAGATAGTCAAAGTTCCTCTTGATGAAGAGAATCTTAAGAGCGTCTGGGAAGAGTTGATTGTAAGCGAATCCCGTTCTCCCAACCTCTCCGCAGCACTGGCTAAGGGTAATCCGCAGATTGATGAATCAGGCTCTGTTGTTATCTTTTCTGTTAGCAATATAACACAGAAGGAGTATATCGACCGTCATTTCCTTAAGCGCCTTGAATCATTTCTGAAGGAACGTATTGATCTCCCTTCACTTCGTCTTAAAGTGGCCTTGGAAGAGGTTTCTGATCAAGATAATAATCAAAAATTGTATATGCCTTCCGATAAGGCAAACTATTTGCAGAAGACATCCGAAGAGTACCGTGAACTGAAGAAAAATCTCGGGCTTGATACCATTTAGAACACCGAAATATCCTATATGAAGCTTTTTTGTACAAATCTGGTAAAGAAATATGGTAAGAGAACCGTTGTAAAAGGTGTCTCTATTGAAGTTGAACAGGGTGAAATCGTGGGATTGCTAGGCCCCAACGGAGCCGGCAAGACCACCACATTCTATATGATTACCGGATTGATCAAGCCCAATGACGGTAAAATTTTCCTGGATGAAGAGGAGATAACAAAACTTCCAATGTACAAAAGAGCACAGAAAGGTTTGGGCTATCTTGCTCAGGAGGCCTCTGTGTTCCGTACGCTCAATGTCGAAGACAATCTTCTATCCGTGATGGAAATGGCGGGTTATTCCAAAGAAGAGCGCCACGAACGTCTGGAGTCACTTATAGAGGAGTTTGGTCTTCACAAAGTGCGCAAAAACCAGGGAATACAGCTTTCCGGTGGAGAAAGACGTCGTTGCGAGATTGCAAGAGCGCTGGCTATAGATCCCAAATTCATTCTTCTTGATGAACCTTTTGCCGGTGTAGACCCTATTGCTGTAGAAGATATCCAACACATAATTGCAAAACTCAAAACCAAGAACATAGGTATAATTATAACAGACCATAATGTTCACGAAACCCTGGCCATTACAGACCGGGCTTATCTTCTTTATGAGGGAACAATTCTGGAAAGCGGTACGGCCGAACAGCTGGCCAATAATCCTGAAGTTCGCAAGAAATATTTGGGGCAGAATTTTGAACTTCGTAAAGCGGTACTTCACGAAAAGTAATTATTTCGCTGGGGTCTGTTTTGGATTGTGAAATGTGTTGAATGCGCAGGTTTCACACCCACTCTCCGAACATTCCGCATCATCATCACATTTATTTTTACGTCCCCAAATCCTCAGTTCCTCATCTTTAGCACAAACGATGCCCTTCTCGCGAAGATGTTTGTTGCGTGAAATCTCTCCATCAGGGAATTTTCCGCCCTTTTTGAAAATGATTGTAACGCTCATTGCAAGGAAGCTGAATCCTACTATAATTATTGCGGCTATTAAGACTTTCATATCAGATGCATTTGTATTCAGGAACTACCGGCTTGTCTGTGACAGTAATTACAGGAGGTATCTGTGCTATTTTGAATGAGTATGCGCTATTAAGTGCTATAATGCGTTCTACTACTGCTCTGTCTGCTCCTCCGGCAATTACCTCTTCCGCACTTTTGGCCTCTTCGTGGAGACTGTATATGATAGGGTCAAGAATATCATAAGGAGGGAAAGAATCGCTGTCCTTCTGTCCGGGCCTGAGTTCTGCCGAAGGTGACTTATGTATGGTGGAGGCTGGAATGACATTGCCTAACGAAGAGTTAATGTAACCGGCCATCTCATAAACCTGAAGTTTATAAAGGTCGGCAATTACCATTATTGCGCCGCAAAGGTCACCGTAGAGGGTACCATAACCGACAAATATTTCGCTTTTATTGGATGTGTTGAGCAGCAGGGAGTTAAAGCGATTGGAATAAGTCATCAGTATTGTGCCTCGGATGCGTGCTTGAAGATTTTCCTGTGCAATGCTCCATTTTCCTATCTCGAAAAATGAGAAGAGCTCTCTCATGAAGCGGTTGTAGATTTTTTCGATTGGGACCACCGTATATTTGACCTTGAGATTGTTGGCAAGATCTACCGCATCTGAAACAGAATGTAACGTGGAAAACTGAGAGGGCATGAGGAGGCCGTGAACATTTTCCCGGCCAAGCGCTTCACAGGCAATTGCCATCACAACAGCCGAATCGATACCACCGGAGAGTCCCAGGACGGCCTTTTTCATGCCGGCACTACGGAAATAATCACGCATTTTGTTGACTATTGTTTCATAAGCTACCTCGATAGGGATGTTGTTATTGAGTATCATACTAATAAAAGGCTTCTAGAAGATAAATGTATCGCTGATGGACTTGAACTTGTAGACCTTTTCGATAACATCTGCGAAAGTTTCGGCTACGGAAAGTACTGTAAACTTGGATGTGTCAATCTCAGGCTCCTGTTTCATTGGAATAGTGTCGGTAACAATAAACTCTTTGATACCGGATTTGGCTACGCGAGCGAAGGCGTTACCGGAAAGTACGGCGTGTGTGCAGACTGCCCTGACGCTGATAGCGCCTTTATCTAACAACATATCGGCACATTTGGTGATGGTCCCAGCGGTGTCTACGATATCGTCAACAATTACAATATTTCTGTCCTTTACATCGCCGATAGCAGTCATAGTTCCTACTACATTAGCTTTTTCACGTGATTTATGGCAAATGATCATCGGTACACTGAGAATTCTTGAATAGGCATTCGCCCTTTTGGCACCACCCATATCCGGGGAGGCTATAGAGAGATTTTCCAGTTTCAGCTTTTTGATGTAGGCGAGAAAAAGATTGCTGGCGTAGATGTGGTCAACGGGGAAGTCAAAAAATCCCTGAATCTGATCGGCGTGAAGATCAGCGGTCATCACCCTGTCGCAACCTGCAGCATGTAGAAGATTGGCCACCAGTTTTGCGCCTATGGAGACTCTCGGACGATCTTTTCGGTCTTGTCTTGCCCAGCCAAAATAGGGTATTACGGCAATTACTTTGTAGGCTGATGCCCTTCTGGCGGCATCAATCATAAGTAGAAGTTCGAAAAGGTTCTCTGTTGGAGGGAATGTAGACTGTACAATGAATACTGTGGCTCCGCGTACGCTTTCCAGAAATGCCGGTTGAAATTCACCATCACTGAATACGGTTACTTCAGACTTGCCAAGTTCTGTATTCAGGCTTTTGGCAATTTTTTCAGCCAGATAACGTGAGTTTCTGCAAGAAAAGATTTTGAATTGGTGGTCGTTGGGTCCCATAGAGTTAAGTTTTGAGTTTTGAGTATTGAGTTCTGAGTTACTAGTGTGGTATTCGTCTAAAAATATCTTATTAGTAGAGTGGGCATTACGTATATAGTGTCAAATTGTTAGTGTTGAGTCTTTAGTGTCAGGTGTTGATTTTCTGGTATTATGTCAAAGTATTAAGTATTGTTTCAATATACGAAAGAATTTCTTCACGGCCCATTCCTGTCTCGGAAGAGGAGAGAAATACTTGAGGAAGTTCTTCCCAGTATTCGAGCAGGTGATTGCGGTTCTTCTCAATCTGTTTTTCCAGAACACTCTGTGAGGATTTGTCGCATTTGGTAAAGATGATTGAGAAGGGAATACCTTTCTCTCCGAGAGAAATCAAAAAATTGAGATCAATCTGTTGAATGTCGTGACGGGAATCCAGTAACACAAATAGCAGCATCATTTCTTGCGAGCGGTCTATGTACCCATTGATTATTCTCGAAAGCTTTGCCCTGCCCGTTTTGCTCATTTTAGCATAGCCGTATCCGGGAAGGTCAACAAGATACCAGCTGTCATTGATCAGAAAATGGTTGATAAGCTGTGTCTTGCCAGGTGTGGAAGAGGTGTGTGCAAGCTTTTTGTTCTGACATAAGCAGTTGATGAGTGATGATTTGCCCACATTTGACCTGCCGATAAAAGCAAACTCCGGATAGAGCGCTTTCGGTTTCTGGTCAACTCTTTCGCTACTGCCCGCAAAAATGGCCTTTTTGATAATCATCACTTAGAATTCTTTGTTCTGCAAATGTACGCAAGTAACTTGAATTATAGAAATATATTTGCCCAATAATCACTATCTTTGTCTTGTTATGGATGACAGAAAACTCTATACACTCTATCAACTGCAGAGTGATATCTCCGAGGTTCTGGCTGAAGCTTTTACCGATTCGCTTTGGGTGAGAGCGGAGGTGAGCGAATGTAGTGTAAACCGTTCCGGACACTGCTATCTCACTCTCGTGGAAAAGGAAGAGAAGAGTGGCAGGTTGCTCGCAAAATGCTCTGCAGTCATTTGGGCACAAACCTATCGCATCCTATCTGCACACTTTCGGAGCGTCACCGGTAGCGATATAGTAGCCGGAATGACTGTGTTGCTTAAGGTGCAGGTAAACTACAGTGAGCTCTACGGTCTTTCGCTAAATGTGCGGGATATCGACCCCTCCTTTACGGTTGGTAATTTGGAGTTAGAACGCCAGAGGACTATTGCACAGCTCTCGGAGCAGGGGATGATGGAGCTAAATTCTTCTCTCAAACTTCCTTCGCTTCCTCGTCGTCTGGCGGTGATATCGGCTGAAAATGCAGCAGGTTACCGAGATTTTATTCAACATCTTCACGGTAACTTATATGGTTTTGGTTTTATTACCACACTGTTTCCGGCACCGATGCAGGGTGCGGAGGCGCCTGCGGGTATTATTGCAGCCTTGGATGCTATTGCACACCATATTGAGGAGTTTGATGCCGTGCTGATACTCAGGGGAGGTGGTTCGGTAATGGATTTGGTCTGTTTTGATGACTATGATCTGGCACTTAATGTAGCTCAGTTTCCTATTCCTGTACTTACCGGTATCGGTCACGATAAGGATTACCATGTCATAGATATGGTTGCGTGGCATAATCTCAAAACACCTACAGCACTAGCTGATTTTTTTATAGAGCTTTTCTCTCACGAAGAACAGGCGGTTTACTCTCTCATCACCCGTCTCAAACTGGCCCTCAAGAGTAAAAGTCAACGAGAACTGGCTCTTTTTGATAATATGAAGGTACGGATCAGGAGTGCAATCTCAATCAAAACTTCAGATGCTTTGCGTAAAGTAGATCTTTTGCAGGCACGCCTAATGGCTGCAGATCCCCGGACTCTGATTGCAAAGGGTTATCTGGTGGTGCTCAAAGATGGTCGCAGGATTGCCTCCGGTGCGGATCTTATACCCGGTCAGCACCTTAAGGTAATGTTCAGCGATGCAGTAGTTGAATGCGAGGTAATTTCAAGCGAAATAAAAACAATGACATATGAAAGAGAAAATGAGCTATGAAGAGGCCTTTACTGAGCTGGAACAGCTCGTCACAGGCATAGAAGATCCCGAAAGAGACCTTTCCGGCATCGAAAACGATGTAAAAAGAGCTATGGAATTGATAAAATATTGTAGGGACACTATAAAGGGAGAGCAGGAGAAGATTGAAGCGATCATAAATAAGAGTGACGACGATAATGAAGATATATAAAAAAGATAAATACCTTGCACCGTACAAGGATATTATAGAGCGCCGTAATGCGTTGGTGCTGCAGAAAAAAAGGGAAATGGCCGGAGAGGGCCTCCTGTCAGATGCAGTAAACAACCATCTCTATTATGTGCTCCATCGGGATTCCCGTGGCTGGGTATTCCGGGAATGGGCTCCAAATGCTACCAGAATTTTTCTTATCGGTGATTTCAATGGCTGGAAAAGGGAGGATCGGTATGCTTTCACACCGATCGGCGGAGGCAACTGGGAACTGATAGTTCCTTCTGAAATTATATCTCACGGGACTCTCTACCGTTGGTATGTAGAGTGGCCCGGTGGTGGTGGAGAACGTCTGCCTGCCTATGCTACCCGTTGTGTGCAGGATGAGTACACGAAGATCTTTTCAGCCCAGGTGTGGGCTCCTTCAACACCCTATAAATGGAAAAGAAAGTTTCGTCGTAAGGTTGCCAACCCCCTGATCTATGAAACCCACATAGGCATGAGTTCCGAAGAGGAGAAAGTGGCCGGATTTAGTGAATTTAGACGCAATGTTCTTCCCAGAATTGCAGCAGGAGGTTATAATACCATACAGATAATGGCCCTTCAGGAACATCCTTACTACGGCTCATTCGGGTATCAGGTTTCCAACTTTTTTGCGCTCAGCAGCAGATTCGGTACTCCTGAGGAGTTCAAGGAGTTGGTGGACGAGGCGCACCGGCTAGGCATTGCAGTGATTATGGATATTGTTCATTCGCATGCGGTCAAAAATGAGGTGGAGGGTCTCAGCCGTTTCGACGGCTCATATACTACCTATTTCCACGAAGGGGCAAGAGGAGAGCATCCCACCTGGCATTCGCGTTGCTTTGATTACGGTAAAAATGAGACACTCTATTTCCTGCTTTCCAACTGCAAATACTGGTTGGAGGAATATAATCTCGATGGATTCCGTTTTGACGGAGTTACCAGCATGCTCTATTATGACCATGGCCTGGAGCGCGATTTTATAGGATACGAATGTTATTTCGATGGTGGACAGGATGAGGATGCGCTGGTCTATCTGGCTCTGGCCAATATTCTTGTCAAGGAATTAAAGCCCACCGCCTTCACTATTGCCGAGGATATGTCCGGGATGCCAGGGCTGGCGGCTCCTATAAAAAAGGGCGGTTTCGGATTTGACTTCAGGATGAGTATGGGTATTGCCGATCATTGGATTAAATGGATCAAAGAGTTGTCCGATTGGGAGTGGAGCATGGGAGAGATCTTTTATCAACTTACCAACAAGCGTGCTGATGAGAGGACTATTAGCTATGCTGAATGTCATGACCAGGCTCTGGTGGGTGATAAGACCATCATATTCCGTCTCATGGACAAGGAGATGTATTCTTCGATGAATAAAGAATCGGAGAGTATCATTGTCGATAGGGGAATTGCTCTCCATAAGATGATACGCCTGGTGACTATAGCTACCGCTGGTGACGGCTATCTGAACTTTATGGGCAATGAATTTGGGCATCCGGAGTGGATTGATTTTCCCAGGGAGGGAAATTCATGGTCCTATTTCTATGCGCGTAGGCAGTGGTCATTGGCCGATGCCGATTATCTCCGTTATAAATCGTTATTGGATTTTGATATTGCGATGGTGAATCTTTTTGCAGACAATAAGATACTGAAATACAAGATTATATCACTTCGCCAGGATGAGGAAAAGAAGATTCTGATCTTTGCCAGAGGTGCTTTTATGTTCGTTTTTAGTTTCAATCCGGAACAATCTTTCGAAAATTACTGTTTTGAGGCCCCTGCGGGCAAATGGGTTCCCGTCCTTGACAGCGATGCTTCACAATTTGGTGGCTTTGGCAGAAATGCAGTTGATGTAGAGCACTTTACTCAATATAAGGAGGGGCGAAATTTGCTTTCTCTCTACATACCTTGTCGTAGTGCTCTCGTTTTGAGATGTGACGATTAGGTTACATAATTGAAATATTGAAATTTTATGTCTAATTTTGCAAGTTCAAAACAAGGTTAAAATAGGTGCAAACAACCTGGTAATTACAACATAATTTTATGGCTTACTTGAAATTCAATAAAGCGGAACTGGTGAATCTCGAATACTCCCTCAAACGGGAGTTGATTTCAACAAATATGGCCGGAGGCTATACCAATACGACCATTGTATGTTGCAATACGAGAAAATACCATGGCATGCTCGTTGTTCCCATTGACAATTTTGGTGGGAGCAAGCACATCCTGTTGTCGTCTCTCGATGAGACGCTTATTCAGCATGGGCGACCTTTCAATCTCGGTATCCATAACTATGGCTCCGTATTCGAGCCTAAAGGTCACAAGTACATCATTGACTTCGAAATGGATCCCGTGCCTGTAATTACATATCGCGTTGGCGGCATGATCTTCCGCAAAAGCATTATCTTATCCGGTAAGAATGAAGACCAGTTGCTGATCAAATATACCCTTGTGGATGCACACAGCAACACTATTTTAAGGCTCAGGCCATTCCTTGCATTTCGCAACATTCACTCCCTGACAAGGGCCAACAGCGATGCAGACACCCGTTATAGAACCATTGAAAACGGAGTTGCATTCAGTATGTATCAGGGTTTTCCCGACCTCAATCTCCAGGTTTCAAAACCTTGCGACTATGTTGCCTCTCCTGACTGGTATTACGACATTGTTTACAGGGAGGAGTATCGTCGTGGATTTGATTGTACCGAAGATCTATTCGTTCCCGGCTATTTTGAGATGCCGATTAAAAAAGGCGAGACCATAATCTTCTCTGCTTCCACCAGTGAATGTGCTCCAAATACCCTGAAAGCCAAATTTACAAGGGAACTCAATCTACGTGATCCTTTGGTGAGTTATGAGGGTTGTCTCAGGGATGCTGCAAGGCAACTTATAACAGTCCGCAACAACAAGACTGAAATTTGTACCGGATACTCTTGGCTTGGGTCGGGCCTTTTGAGAGAAACCTGCGTTACGCTTCCAGGCTTGACTCTTTACAACAACGGTGATGTGAAACTCTTCAGACGAATTCTTGATGATACAATTTCTACCCATCGGGAGGCTATTCTCAAAGGTTGTAATCAGGTTGAGGCACCTCTGCGTCTGACCGAGTTGGTACAGCATCTAATCTCCTATACAAAAGAGACGGCCAAAGTATGGTCAAAATATGGTAAAATCCTGAAAGATATAATCAATTCATTTATCCAGGGACGTCCTGAGGTGATTCTCCATAATAACGGTCTGCTCTGGGCACAGAAATCCGGTGTAGCTCTCACCTGGATGGATGCTTATGCTGAAGGTCGTCCGGTAACGGAGCGTGCCGGCTATCAGGTTGAGACCAACTGTTTCTGGTACAATGCTCTTTGCTTTGCCTCTGCGATGGAGAAGAGTTTTGCGAGGGAAAATGATTTTACCAGAGAGTGCGATGCTATTATCAAGAAAATAGAAGAGAATTTCTACAATATGTTTTGGGTTGAATCAAGAGGTCATCTGGCCGACTATGTCGATGGTTTCGGTCAGAACATCTTTACACGACCCAATCAGTTATACGCCTGCTCCCTTGACTATAGTCCAGTCACTGAAGCCGTACAAGATGAGATTCTGCGCACTATCAACCAGGAACTCATAACGACACGTGGCGTCAGGACCCTCTCACCCAAAAATTCCCTATACAAAGGGGTCTATGAGGGCAACCAGATAGAGCGTGACCTTGCTACCCATAATGGAAGCACAAGGCCCTGGCTTCTCGGTGCCTATATCGCTTCCTGCCTCAAACTATATGGAGCTTCCTACTTGCGCACATCACAGGCATTGGTTAGCGGTTTCGAGGAGGATATGAATATTCACGGAATCGGCATGGTGGCCGAGATCTATGACGGAGATCCTCCACATCACCCTCATGGAGCCATACTTTCGGCATCAGCTACCGCCGAGATCATCCGTGTCAAATATCTTGTAAATAAATATAAATTGGAGGACCAATCATGAGAGTATTGATGTTCGGATGGGAGTTTCCTCCTCATATTGCAGGCGGTCTGGGTACTGCCTGTTACGGGCTGACAAAAGGGCTTGCTCACCACAATGTGGAAGTACTTTTCGTGATGCCTTCTGCCTCCGGAGATGAAGACCAAAGTGCTGTCAGAATCATCAATGCCAGCGATGTGGCTGTATATGACACTTGCAGGAATATTGATGAGTTTTTGGGCAAGGTTGATTTTCTCCGTGTAGGTTCCAACCTCAGACCCTATATTGATCCGGTCTCATTTGCCGAACTTGTAACAGAGGAGCAGAAATATCAGACCGAAGAGTTCAAAGGTTATTTTAAGGAGAAATATAAGTTTTCAGGCAAATATGGGGCAAACCTTATGGAAGAGGTGGCCCGTTATGCAATGGTTGCCGGTGCTATTGCACAACAACATGAGTTTGATGTAATCCATGCGCATGACTGGCTTACCAATTTGGCCGGTATCGCTGCCAAGAGGATTTCCTGTAAACCGCTTGTAATTCACGTTCACGCTACTGAATTTGACCGCACCGGCGAGAATGTCAACCCCGAAGTTTTCCGTCTTGAGCAGACCGGTATGCGCGAAGCTGACAAAGTTATCACCGTAAGCAATCTTACACGTAACATTGTAATCAACAAATATGGAATCGATCCTTCTAAGGTTATCACCGTCCACAACGCAGTGGATTTTTCAGGTAGAAGTGATTTAGGTGTACAGAGAGGCGTACAAGAGAAAATCGTCACTTTTCTCGGCCGCATCACCTTCCAAAAAGGCCCCGAATATTTTATCGAGGCTGCAAACAAGGTGCTCAAAATGTACCCTAATGTGCGTTTTGTGATGGCCGGAAGCGGTGATTTAATGAACCGCTCCATTAAACGTGTAGCACAATTGGGGATCTCGGATAGATTCCACCTTACGGGCTTCCTGAGAGGACAGGATGTGCAGCGTATGTTTGAATATTCTGACGTCTACGTGATGCCTTCGGTTTCCGAACCTTTCGGTATATCACCTCTTGAGGCGATGATATCCAGTGTGCCTACTATTATTTCCAAACAGTCAGGCGTGGCAGAGGTGCTCAGATATGCGATCAAGGTCGATTTCTGGGACATTGATGCACTTGCGGATGCGATATATGGCTTGCTCAATTATCCCGCACTTTCAAAAATGGCGATTGAGAGCGGCCTTGAAGAGGTCAATTCATTGAAATGGGACTATGCTGCAGCTAAGGTTAAGAAGGTTTACGAGGCAGCAATAAATGAGAAAAAATAAAAATTACAGATATGAAGTCAATTTGTTTATACTTTCAGGTACATCAACCGGATAGACTGAGGCAATTTCGCTTTTTTGATATCGGCAACGATTTTCATTATTTCGATGAATTTGCTAATCGCACCATACTCAGGAGAGTTGCAGAAAAGTGCTATCTCCCGACCAATAGCATCCTACTTGACCTCATTGCAAAACACGGCAAAGATTTCAAAGTGACATTTTCCATCACCGGTGTGGCTGTAGAGCAATTTCTAATGTACGCGCCTGAGGTGATAGAGAGCTTTAAGGCCCTCGCTGCTACCGGTTGTGTGGATTTTCTTGCAGAGACATATTCTCATACCCTGGCTTCTCTCTCTTCGCCTATCGAATTCAAGAAACAGGTGAAACAGCATGCAGATATGATTAAACGAGTGTTTGGCGTAAAGCCCACAGCATTCCGAAACACCGAGCTTATCTACTCCGATGCCATAGGAGATGCAGTAGCCGACTTGGGCTATAATGTCATGCTCACCGAGGGTGCAAAGCATATTCTCGGATGGAAGAGCCCCAATTTTGTCTATACAAACGCTATAAACCCCCGTCAGAAACTTTTACTTAGAAACTCCAGCTTGAGTGATGATATTGCATTCAGATTCTCTGACAAGAACTGGGAGGGGTGGCCTCTAACCGCAGATAAATATGCAGCTTGGCTTTCAGATGCCGTTTCAGGCGAGGATATTATCAATCTTTTTATGGATTATGAGACATTCGGTGAACACCAGAAAGAATACACAGGTATCTTCGAATTCCTGAAGGCTCTCCCTGAAGCTATTCTTGCTAAGGGTGATATACGCTTCAGGAGTGTTCCGGAGGCAATTTCTTGCCATCAACCCGTAGCACCGCTACATGTGCCATATCCCATTTCCTGGGCTGACGAGGAGAGGGACACCAGTGCCTGGCTTGGTAACGAACTCCAGAACGAAGCTTTCAATAAGATAGCAGCTCTTGAGGCTGATGTGCTTAAAGCGAAAGACGAGAAACTTCTCAACATATACAGAAAACTCCAGGAAAGTGACCACTTCTATTATATGTGCACCAAATTTTTCTCCGACGGATCCGTACATAATTACTTCAACCCTTATAATACCCCCTATGAGGCATTCATCAACTATATGAATGTATTCAGCGATTTCGAAATCAGAGTTAAAGAAAAGATCAACTCTTTGAAAGGGGAAAAGAAATAACTAGAACCACTATAATACGTTTATGAAACAAAATTCGATTATGCCCGACTACCTGTTTGAAATAAGTTGGGAAGTTTGTAACAAGGTAGGCGGTATACACACTGTCATTGCCACTAAATCACTATTTTTAGGAAAAGAATTTAAGAAAAATCATATTCACATCGGTCCTGACGTATGGAGGGAGACCGCTCAGAATCCCGAATTTACCGAAGATCCTATGCTCTTCCGTTCCTGGCGTGAAGCGGCTCTCAACGAGGGTCTGCGTGTGAGGGTCGGCCGCTGGAATGTTACCGGCAATCCCATTGCTATCCTGGTGGACTTTACTCAATTTATCTCTAAAAAGGACGAGATCCTTACCAACTTCTGGAAAAAGTTTGGAGTCGATTCTCTGAATGGCAATTGGGATTATATTGAGTCTGCACTCTTCGGCTATGCTGCAGGTAATGTTATTGATCACTTCGTACGTTTCAATGTCACTCCTCATAACCATGTAGTGGCACAGTTTCACGAGTGGATGACGGGAGCCGGCTTGCTCTACCTTAAGGAGAGTGATCTCCCTATAGGTACTATTTTTACCACCCATGCTACTGTTATTGGGCGTTGCGTGGCCGGTAAAGATCTTCCTTTATACGATCAGATTTATAATCTCAATGCAGATGATCTAGCGAGAGAGTTCGGAGTGGTGTCGCGCCACTCACTTGAGAAGGCTGCTGCAATTAACTCCGATGTGTTCACCACAGTGAGCCAGATTACAGCAGTAGAGTGCAAACAATTCCTGGGCAGAGAGGTGGATTTCATCACCCCTAATGGTTTTGAAAACAGCATAACTCCTCCTGAAGAGCAATTCCCCGAGTATGAGGCCAGGGCCAGGAAGAAGCTCATAGAGGTGGCATCTTGTATGTCAGGAGAGCATTATGATGAGGATTCGCTGCTGGTATGCATCAGCGGCCGCTATGAGTACAGCAACAAGGGTATAGATATCTTTATTGACGCGCTAAGTCGTCTGAATAGTGGCGGATATAAAGGAAAGAAAGTCTTGGCCTTTATAATGGTGCCATCAGGTCATAATGGTCCCGACAAGGAGCTTGTGTCTAAACTCAATGGAGCTGATACAAAATATACTACAAATGTGTCACATCTTTTGAGTGACGATTATGATGCGGTAACTAATCGCCTTAAGACGCTAAATCTTAACAATGGTGTAGGCGACAAGGTTAATGTGTTTTTTATCCCCACTTATCTTAATGGTAGCGACGGTATCTTCGATATGAGCTATTACGATTTGCTCGTTGGTATGGATCTAACTGTTTTCCCCTCATATTACGAGCCGTGGGGCTATACACCACTCGAGTCGCTCGCATTCAAAGTGCCCACTACCACTACCTCTCTTGCAGGATTTGGTCTTTGGGTGCAGGAGCATTACCCCACTGACAAGAGTCGTGAATCAATCGCCATAATTACCCGCACAGATTCCAACTATGATCAGGTTGTAAATGATGTAGTCAACCGTATTCGTGAAATTGCAGCCCTTTCTCCCAAGGAGAAGCAATCATATAAGGAGAATGCAAAGGAGGTTTCTGAAATTGCCCTTTGGGAAAATAATATTCAATACTACAAGAAGGCATTCTCCGCTGCTATCTCAAAGGTAGTGGTTGCAAAAGGAGAATTCCTCGGCGTCGTGGATGACAAGCCACAGTCATATAATAAACTGACTACCAATGAGCCTTCCTGGACCAATGTGCTTGTCAACAGGGAGATGCCGGAGAGTCTCAATCATCTCGACACCTTGGCAAGAAATCTCTGGTGGTGTTGGAATCAGAACGCAATTGACCTTTTCAGCTCAATTGATGCAACACTCTGGAAAAAGTGTAAGGGCAATCCCTTGGCGTTACTGGATAAGATTGACCTCAAAAGATACAAGGAACTTGAAAAGGATGCAGCCTTTTTGGAGCGTCTCGATGCTGTATATGCCGATTTCTGTACCTATATGAAGGGGAAAAAGGATCGTAAGGGTCCGAAAGTGGCTTATTTCTGCATGGAATATGGTTTGGACACCTCACTCAAAATATACTCCGGTGGTCTGGGTATTCTTGCTGGCGATTACCTCAAGGAGGCGAGTGATATGCAGGTAAATATGACAGCTGTGGGTCTGCTCTATCGATATGGTTATTTTACCCAGCATCTTTCCGCGATGGGAGACCAGATTTCCACATACGAGCCACAGGATTTTATGAAAATTCCTGCAACCCCTGTAAGAGATGCCGCAAATAATTGGGTAACAGTTACCATAGCATTCCCAGGACGTAATCTCTATGCAAGAGTCTGGAGAGTCGATGTGGGTCGAACGGAACTTTATCTGCTGGATACTGATTTTGAGGATAATTGGCCGGAAGACAGACAAATTACGTACCAACTTTATGGAGGTGACTGGGAAAACCGTCTAAAACAGGAGTTTCTTCTGGGTGTGGGCGGTATCAGGGCTCTCAGGGCTCTTGGCAAAGATGCGGAGGTATATCATTGCAATGAGGGTCACGCCGCATTTATTGGTTTGGAGCGTCTCTATGAATATATATCACAAGATAACCTTTCTTTCCCGGAGGCAATGGAAGTGGTAAGGTCTTCATCCCTTTTTACCACACATACTCCTGTGCCTGCGGGTCATGATGCATTTACGGAAGATATGCTCAGGGCATATATGTCGCACTATCCTTCTAAGCTAAAAATTGACTGGAAGACCTTTATGGAGCTTGGAAAGATTAATGTCAACGATCCTTCAGAGAAATTTTCGATGAGCTTTCTGGCTGCAACCCTTTCCCAGGAGGTCAATGGTGTCAGTTGGCTCCATGGAGTGGTTTCTCAGAAGATTTTCTCCGGAATGTGGCCCGGTTATCTGCCGGAGGAACTACATGTGAGCCATGTCACCAACGGAGTTCACTACCCCACCTGGACCGCCCCTGAGTGGAAAGAGATTCATGCGGAGGTATTTGGTGAGGAGTTTAATACACACCACTACGACAAGAGCTGTTTTGATGGCATTTACAAAGTCTCTAACGATAGGATCTGGAGTGTAAGAGAGCATTTGCGCCATAAACTCATCGAAGCCGTGAAAGAATACATGAGCGATACCTCTGCCACCAATCACTACTCACCACAGCAGATAGTAAAGATTAAAAAGACTCTGCGTGATGATATTCTTACTATAGGATTTGCACGCCGCTTCGCAACTTACAAGAGAGCTACTCTACTCTTCAGCGACCTGGAAAGGCTCAATGATATAATCAATAACCCTGATCGTCCGGTACAATTCCTCTTTGCAGGAAAAGCACACCCTGCAGATAAGGCAGGCCAGGATCTGATTAAGAGAATCATCGACATCTCCAAGATGCCTCAATTTATTGGTAAGATTGTATTCATACCTAATTATGATATTTCTATAGCTAAACTTCTGATACCGGGCGTCGATGTGTGGATGAACAATCCTACGCGTCCTTTGGAGGCTTCCGGCACCAGCGGTGAAAAGGCTGTTATGAATGGAGTTATGCACTTCTCCGTACTTGACGGATGGTGGGTGGAGGGCTACAAACCGGGCGCAGGCTGGGCTCTTCCTATGGAACGCACTTACGATGATCAAAACTTTCAGAATGATCTTGACTCTGCTACTATATACACCATCATAGAAAACGAAATAGCGCCTATATTCTATGACAAAGATGAGAATGGTATTTCTGATGATTGGATTGAAATCATAAAGAATACAGTCTCTCAAGTGGCTAGTAATTTTACCACCAACAGAATGATGAGTGATTATCTGGAAAAATATTATATCCCTCTGGCGAAACGCCAGAGAGAAATGGTTGCTTCAGATTTTGCAAGGGCAAGGGAAATGGCATTCTGGAAGAAACGTCTCCGTAGAGAGTGGCCTCATCTTGAGGTTATTTCACTTTCCAAGCCGGATGATGCGAAGGGTTCTCTTATTCTCGGAAAAAAATTTAATGCAGAACTGGTCATCGCTATTGGAGAACTCAACCCCAAGGATCTGGGAGTAGAACTTGTTGTGGCCACTAAGAACCAAAAAGGCGAATTAAGGATCCGCAATAGTTTTGAATTTAAGACTACTTCATTCGAAAATGGCGTGGCTACCTATAGTGCCAATGTGGTTCCCGGTATGGCAGGTTCGTTTCATATAGCAATGCGCATTTACGCTAAAAATGACAAAATGCCTCACAGGCAGGATTTTGAACTTGTGAAATGGTTGTAGCAACTACGGGTTTTTTTGACGGACTTCATCTTGGTCACAGAAAAGTCTTGGATAAGCTCATCTCCATCGCAGAGGAGCAGCAAGGGCAGAGCATGATAATCTCTTTCTGGCCCCATCCGAGAACTGTTCTTCAACAGGAGGCCTATAAACTCAGACTACTGACAACTCTTGAAGAGAAGCGCGAATTGTGCTTCTCTTTAGGGATTGACAGATTTGAAGTAATCTGTTTTGACAAAGAGTTCAGTCAACTCAACACAGAGGAATTTTTTCGACAATATCTAGTGGATAAATATAATGTTTCAACACTGGTTATAGGATATGATCACCGTTTGGGACATGGGAAAGATGAGAGGGATATAATGGAGATTGCCACCTCTTGTGGCATTCGTGCTGTTCGTGTAGATCAATTTCAGGTAGGGGAGAGAGTGATTAGTTCTACAGCTATTCGCAACCGTTTGCTCGAGGGGGATATTTCTAGTGCCAATGAATGGCTCGGTTATCGTTATTCTCTTCATGGAGTGGTTATTTCCGGGAACCGACTTGGTCGAACCATAGGTTTTCCAACAGCCAATATGCAGCTCTACGAACCTCTCAAGCTTATTCCTGCAAACGGAGTCTATTTTGTCAGCGTCGAGGTTACGGGTGGTACTTACAAGGGCATCTGCAATATAGGTACGCGCCCTACTGTGTCCAACGACAGTAGCCGCAAGATAGAGACTCATATTCTGGATTTTGATGAAGAGATATATGGGTTGGATATCAAGATTTCATTTATTGAGAGACTTCGTGACGAACGTCGTTTCGGTTCGCTGGAAGAGTTACATCGGCAACTTCTGCTTGACAAAGAGTGCTGTATTAAAAAAATATTGTAACTTCGTGCAAATCCCTGAGTTATGGAAGGCTTTGATATTTTTGTAATGGTGTTGGCGATTTTTACTGCGATTGTAGTAACTGTTGCCAAAAGCAAGAAACAGCAGGACCACAAAAAAGGTCACCCTGCCAGACCAATCCCTACCCCAACTCCTTCACGTCATGGAAGAGATGATATTCCCTCTGATGTTCTAGAAGAGGTAAAAAGAGCTCTTGCCGAAGCGGAGAAATACTCATTACAGCCGGAGCAAGGGATTGAGAACTATATGGAGCTTGAACCTATGGATTCACAACAGTTAAAAATTGGTGCTGAGGAAGGTATCAGGAGTACTGCTGCCGTTAAGGATGAGAAGTATTATTTAGAAAAACAAAATAAGGTTGCAAAGGGGGTAAAAGTCAATATAGACCCGCGCTATCTCATCATTTATTCAGAGATTATGCGCCCCAAATGGGAGGAATATTGATTTTTTTGACTATTTTTGTGGCTGATTAACGAATGAAAGGATCCCCAATCGGGATTCCTTTCGATTTTTTTATATTATTATATAGAAATGTCAACTAATATAAATTACATTACACAGGAAGGTCTTAAAAAACTTCGTGAAGAATTAGCGCAATTATTTGCTCAGAGGCCTGTTATTTCAAGACAGATTGCTGATGCCAGGGATAAAGGCGACCTTTCTGAAAACGCTGAATATGATGCAGCTAAAGATGCACAGGGCCTTCTTGAGTTAAAGATATCCAAACTTGAAAGTCTCATTGCAAACGCAAAAGTTATCGATGAGTCGAAGATCAATACCAATGAGGTACAGATGCTCAACAAGGTAAAGATCAAAAATCTACACACCAACTCCGTGGCGGAATACACACTTGTGGGTGAGAGTGAGGCAAATTTCAAAGAGGGCAAACTCGCTGCTACCACTCCCATCGGCAAGGCCCTTATCGGTCATCGCAAGGGCGACATTGTTGAAGCGACAGTACCTTCCGGTATTATAAGGTTCGAAATTCTTGATATTTCAATATAGTCACAGATATGGCATCAATTTTTACAAGGATTGTAAATGGTGAGATTCCATCTTACAAAGTCGCGGAGGACGATAGGTTCTACGCATTTCTAGACATCAACCCTCTGGCAGAGGGTCACACTCTCGTTATTCCTAAAGTTGAGGTTGACTACATTTTTGATCTGGATCAGGAGACCTACCAGTCTCTTTTTGCATTTGCCCGAAAGGTGGCTATTGCCCAAAAGAGTGTAATTCCCTGCAAAAGGATCGGCATGGCCGTGCTTGGAATGGAGGTTCCCCATACGCACATCCACCTTGTGCCCCTCCATAGTGAAGGCGATCTTGATTTCCGAAAGGAAAAAATCTCTCTGACACCGGAACGATTTAAGGAGATTGCCTACCTGATTTCCAATGCTTTCAATAAGATTTAAACAATGAAGAGATTTTTTTCATTTGTCTGCGCACTTTTTATTTTCGCAGCCTGCTCTCAGAAGCCGACGGCTGTGATAAAGGGCTCTATTGAGGGTGCAGAAGAGACACCTATTGTGCTCCAAAAGCTCAATTTCAGCAAAATACAGGTGATTGACACCATTAAGACCACACCTGACGGCAACTTCAATTATAAAGTGAAGCTTTCCAGCGCTTCCCCAGGATTCTACTATCTATATTATGAAGGAACTAAGCTGGCATCAATGGTACTTCTCCCCAAAGACAGGGTTACTATCAAGGCTGACCTCAATGGTAACTTTACAGTAGAGGGTAGCGAAGAATCTCTCTTGCTTCAGGCCATTGACAAGGAGTTTCTCAAAACCTCCGCTCAGCTCTCAGATTTGGCAGCCAGAAGTGCTGAGGGTGAAGATGTAGGGCTGGATATGGGAAGGACTTATATAGAGTACCGCAAAACCGCTCTAAAACATGTTTTAGGAAATCCCCACTCGATCACGGCAGCCACAACGCTTTTCCAGCGTTTTAATGAAAATCTTCCCGTATTCGGTGAAATTAGTGATCTGTTCATTTTCAGGCAGGTGTATGACTCCCTTCAGACTGTATATCCTCAGTCTGAGTATGTGATTGCGCTCAGAGATGAGATAACAGCCAGAGAGAGAGCATTTGAGTTGAGTCATAAACTCTCCAATGTCCAGGAGGCTCTCTTCCCGGATCTCGAAATGCCAGATGATAAAGGTGAGATGAAACGTCTTTCTGATTTGACCGGTAAGGTAATTATCCTCTCTTTCTGGAGCGTTGCGCAGGATGCACACAAGATGTTCAACAACGATCTTATAGAACTCTATCAGAAATATAATTCAAAGGGACTTGAGGTTTACCAGATTTCTCTCGATATAGATAAGGCCTCGTGGGCATCTATTGTAAGGTCACAGCAACTCCCCTGGACCTGCGTAAACGATGGTAACGGTATCAACTCGCCCTCAATGACTGCATACAACATAACACAGATACCGACATTTTTCGTCATAGGGCGCGACGGCTCGATCGTTGGCAAGGATCTGTTTGAAAAGGATGAGCTGGAAAAAGTAATTAAAGCGCAGATCTAGAGCAGCTTTTTCTTGCTGATACCGGCAACAAAGTCCTTAAGATAGAAGGGTTCAAAGTAGGCAATATCTTTGAACTCTTTTTTTGTAAATGCCTTAGTGGCCGGGATGATCATATGCTGTGCCAAAGGATTACACTGCTCGAAAATAGCGTTGGGATGGCTGATTACACCTTGTAATTTGGAGGCGGCATTTCCTACAAAAATAACGCTATCCTCATCCAAAAGATCTCTAAAACTATCTTTGTCAAAGATAATAGGTTCAACTTCCACCAGAGGAGTGCCGTTGCGGTCAAAAACGGCACAATATGCCTCCATCCTGCGTGCATCTATAAGGGCAACAATCTTGTCCGCCCTGTCAACTGCCGCCATTGCCAGAATTTGCGGAGTTGGAACGCTTATAAGTGGTTTGCCAGAACCAAAACAAAGACCTTTGGCAGTGGAAACTCCAACTCTCAGACCGGTGTATGAGCCGGGACCTTCACTTACCGCTACAGCATCGCACTCTGCGATAGTCATACCGCTTTCGGCAAATACTTCACTTATTTGCACTGCAAGTCTTGATGCGTGACTTTTAGGCCGGTCACAGTATCTGGAAGCAATCACTTCGCCCCCTTTCGTTAAAACTGTGGTACAAATCTCTGTGCTGGTCTCCAGCAGGAGAAAAACGGTGTCTTTCATATCAAATAATTGTTCTTCACATTGTCCCACGGACTTTCATTCCCTCTTCCAACTCTTTACTTATAGCTGAGTAGGGACCGGCAACTATTCTACTTCCAGGCTCCAGTCCCGATATTATCTCTATGGAGCTAAAATCCTGAATACCTGACATTACAGGTGTCGCATGCACGGTATTTTTCTCATCCACTCTCCATACGCACTCAATCCCGTTTCTAATGAAAACCGCCTCAATGGGGACCGTCATTATATCTGCCCTATGTCCTGTCACTATTGTAACCCTGGCTGACATTCCCGGTCTAAAAGGGAGTGTAGTAGGGGAAGTTACACCTGCTGTTGTATCACACTGTATGCCAATCCTGACCTCAAAGGTAGTAACTTGTTCAAAGTTTGAGTACAAATTTGTGGCCGAATTTGCAATTTGTGTTACAATTCCCTCAAATAATTGCCCGGGACAGGCATCAATATCTATTTTTGCGCTATTTCCAGGGTTAAGTTTGAGAATATCATTTTCGTTGACATCCACCACTACTTCCATGTCGCTAAGGTCAGCTATCCGCATGATTTCAGTACCTGCCATCTGACTTGTGCCAACAACCCGCTCGCCTGTTTTTACGGCAATCATTGAGATGGTTCCATCCATCGGGGCGCAGATTACAGTCTTGGTGAGATTTTCCGTTGCCTCTTTCAGAGCGGCCCTGCCACTACTAACACCATATTGTGCTGCTGTGAGTTGTTCTTTGGCTATTTCAAAGTTTAGTTGTGATGTCTCATATTCGGCTGCTGAGATTACGTTCTCCTTATAAAGAATCTTATTGCGCTTGAAATTGACTTCTGCTTGTTTAAACTGGGCTTTTTGTTGCAGATAGTCGCTTCTGGCCGCATTGAGTACAGCTTCCGCTCTTTCTACCATAGAAATATAGACATCCTGGCGGATTTTTACAAGTACATCTCCTTTGCTGACATTATCTCCCTCGCGACAATTGAGTTCCACGATTTCACCTGAGACATCCGGAGTGATGGAGACTTCGATTACCGGTCTTACTTTGCCGTTGGCGGGAATACTTTCCACCAGATCCTTTTTTTCTATAGTAAACAAACGTACTTCTGTTACGTTTCCACCTCCTGACGCTATAAGTATCACGATTAGTACCACAGCGACGATGAGCATTACTATATGCCATTTTTTCAATTTAATTTTCCTCAATTTCATATCTAAAAAATTTCAATAGTCCTCTATTTGCCTAAGTAGTGCTCTACGATCATCCGCTGGAATAAATACTGGAAATAGGCCTGAACATGCTCTGAAGTGGCTTTTAGGCAAAGGTTCTTGGAAATGATGTAATCGGTGGCTGAGATTTCCCCCACTTCTAGCTTAAATTCGTTCATGCGTAAAAGCTCTTCGGAGGCTTTGCGGCTCTTTTCTGCAGCAATGCAGCGACTGCGGCAACTGCGGCACTCTGCTATGGCCAGCTCGATCTCATCAGCAATTTTCCGACGAACTTTTTCCAAAGCGATGCTGCTTCTGGAAAGGGCGCTTTTTGCTCTTTTAATCCTGTGAACTGTGGCAATGGATCCCGTAATAGGCAGTTTAAGTGTAAATCCCACAAAAGGAGTCCAATGCTCTTTGAACTGCTCTTTGAATTTTTTATCAACCGCATTGTTGTAGTAAGTCCCATAACCTGTTGAGAGTGTTATGATTGGAGAGAGTGCACTTGCTGCTACCCCTATGGCAGCTCTATCTGCCTCCAGGGCAGCTTTTGCAGCCCTCGTGGAGGGATGCGCATCAGCTATCTTGTATGCCGATATCTCCAAAATTTCCTCCGTAGGCAGCGTATCCATAGCCGGAACCTCTACGTCAAATCGGCTGTCATACGGGAGATTAATCAGCTGCATGAGTGCAATGCGGCTATTATCGATCTCTGCGGCGGAGGCGGTTATAGTGTACTGCTCCTGGGCTACCTGGGCCTCGAGTTCCATCAGGCTGCTCAAGGGACGCAGCCCCGCCAGCACCATCTTACGACATTTCTCCATTTGTCTGATGATGCTCTCACAGTTATATTCCGCTATGGAGTGCAGTTCTTTCGCCAGTACCATTTGGAGGCAGCTTCGGATAACACTGACTTTAACCGCATCACGCATCCCTTCGAGAGATCCGGCTGCCTGTTTGAGTGAGTAACCGGCTTCTTTGATACTGAAGTAGCCCTTGAGCCCCTCGAATAGTGTTACGCTGCCTCCTATCGAGGCATTGGTGCCTTGTGTTCCCTTGAGTTTGTATGGCGAGAGACGCTCCCAGTTGAAATCATGCCCAATTTCTCCTCCTATATGCGGAATAAGACTCCAGGAGAGCTCCTTCAGTGCACTTTCGCTCTCTTTGAGTGAGGCCTGGGCACTTTTGATATCGTGGTTATGCTCCATTGCGTGAATGATGCATTGCTCCAGAGTCCAGCTTTGCCCCGATAAGAAGAGTGTACCTGCAAGCAGCAGGACGGTTGTCAGCGTAAGGCACTTTGTATTTCTTTTCATATCCAGAGTTGTAATAAATGGGATTCCCGGGTGCCGCGAGCACCCGGAATTCCCGCTATTGGACGGTTATACTTTCTTTCCTCCGGTAAGGCTTTTTAATTTTTTAAAGAAAGTGCAGATATACTGCGCTACAAGCCCGATAACATAACCGATGTAGTAAAGTGCATCCTGGGCCTTTTTATCAAGGCCTCCAACGATGCAAACCGACTCGCGTACCTCAATAGGTCTGAGTCCCGGTACCGTGAAATTTTCTATCATAGTCAGACCCCTCCATCATTTTTTCCCTTTGATACTATTCCATCCGTCAATAATTCCTCTTAGGAGTTTTGGCAGATAGTCACCTATAAAATTGATGATGGCTCTTACTTTTTCGAATAATGTGACGGCACTCACAGTTGCCCCGCCTGCCGACTGGAGTTCAATGGAAGTCATTTCCCTCAATCCCAGTGCTTTCAATCGTTTTTCTTCCATAAAGCTAAATTTTTTGTGTTACTCCGTTCTTTGGTCAGGTGCCCGGAATTGACCTCTATGAGTGCGCACTCATCGTGATAGTGTTGTCTGCAATCAAAGCATTCTCTTTGTTGTGTGTAATAAGTATGACTGTTTTGCCCTTATTCCTGAGATCCTTCAGTTTTCGCAGGATAAAGGATTGTGATTCTCCGTCCAGGGATGAAGTAGCCTCATCCAGTATATAAATGAATGGATTGCGATAGAGTACTCTGGCGAGTGCTATACGCTGTCTCTGACCACCGGAAATGCGGCATCCGTGTTCGCCTGTGCGCGTCAGGAGCCCCATCTGTAGTCCTGAGATAAATTCACGCATACCCAACTCTTCAAGAATGCCGATTACCCGTTCCACATCCGGATCAGGATCGTAACAGGTTATGTTTTCCAGTATGGTGCCGCTGATAAGGTCGGCATCCTGGGGTACAATTGATATATAGTCACGCCATTGGCCTATATCGATATGGCTTATGTCTGTATCCCCAAGGGTTATTTTTCCCTTTTGTACCTTGTAATCACGCATAAGTAGTGACGCGAGGGAACTTTTACCGCAGCCGCTGGCCCCTTTTATAGCAGTTATTTGCCCTTTGGGGATTGTTATGTTAAAGTCGCTCAGTAAAGGTTCGTTTCCGGGGTAGGCAAACTCCACATTCCGAAAATGGATATCTTCACATTTATCAAGTCTGTAGGGGAGGAACTCTCCGCCTTCGCTTTTAAGGTCGAGGATCTCGAAAATCCTTTCTGATGCCGTGTTAAATTCGGCTAACTCGTCCGTTAGCCCCACAAGTTGACTCAAAGGTCCCGAAAAAAATGAGGAGAGGGAGTAGAAGGAGACTAGTTCCCCGACGCTGAGATCTCCTTTGAAAATAAACAGCGAGCCTACAAGTATAAGGCAGACGGTCAGCAATCTGGAGACAGCATCCGCAGATGTCGTAAATATGCCCAAATAGCGCCCTCCGCGGTAGAGTTTGTCTGCAAATGTGACATATTGCCGCTCAATGTTGCGGTAATAGTGCTCGCCATTGCCGAAATACTTAATTACTTTAATTGAAGATATGCCTTCTACACTCCTCTCCTCAAATTCGGCCGCGCTCTCAATTATCTCCCGACTTGTTTTTCTGTTGACTTTTCCGGCAATTATGTAAACAGTGCAGAAAAGCGGGATAAAAGCCAGTGTCATCAATGCCAGTTTCCAGTAAAATGAAAACATTAGCACAAATGAGACTACTAGTGTGAGAACGCTTGTGAGTATTGTGGTAACGCCTTCAATCAGGAAAGAGCGGATACGCATCGAATCTCCGATTCTGGAGTTGAGTTCGCCCGCGCCTCTGCCTTTGAAAAATCCGACCGGAAGGCTGAAAAGATGACTTATGTATTTTAGAATGATATGGCTATCAATATTGATTCCGGCACGCAGAGTAAATATTACCTGTCCATATCCGACAAAGAGTGCGGCGGCCATCACGAGAATCATAAGTCCGCCCGTAAAACCCAGTGCCGTCATATCCCCTGTAGGAAGTATGTCATCTATGATGTGTTGCAAGAAAAGAGCGGTGCAAATGCCTGCCACAATATAGGCTGCTGCCCCGGCAAGAGATAGGACGTAGTCCCTTTTTGTTAGTAAGAGTAGTGAAGCGTATTTTGAGAAATGTCCGCGTTTGCCGCGGAATTGGGTGAGATCGGGGTCAGGTCTCATTATGACGAGGTATCCGCTCCACTCTTTTTGCAACGTGTCAATATCTTTTTTAATACAATGGCCCTCTGCAGGATCCATGACGATAGCCTTTTTGCCTTTTATTTTGTAGAGAACATAGAAATGGAGATCTCCATTTTCTTTAATAATGTGAAGGATGACGGGGCATCCGATGCCCAGTAGGGGAGTGGTATCAGCTGCTTCAGACTTATAGCCTTTCGCCATGAATCCTATCTCACGACAAGCATCCAGAATGCCTTTGACTGTAGTCCCGTATGCGCTTGTGCCAGATGCTTCTCTTATTATGGTCAGAGGTATGCTGTATCCATACCAACCGGCTATGGAGGCAATACAAGCTGCTGCACAGTCCGTTCTGTCATGTTGCCTGATGTTTATTTTCCTTCTCATTCCCATTCCCCTCTTTGATTCATAAAAAGAGGGAGTCCTCCTGACCCGTCAGTGCCCCGTCCGCCATTAAGACACATCTCCCACACAGGCTCCCTCTAGATAAAAGCGGTGGCCGCGAAAATAGAGAGTAAAAGACAAAGTAGTGAAACCACCGTGTATAGAAGTACAAAACTTCTTCTGACGGCAGGCACCATTCCCGACACTGTCCGGTTGAGTTCAGATGCAGGTAAAATCTCTTTCTCTCTTTTCATAATCCGTGGCTCTACAAATCCATAGGCAAAGTAGTGGATAAAAAAGAGAAAAAATGTGCTTGAAAAGACAATTATAATAGTTGTTGTCTTTAGCGACAGGTTTTTGCTTTTTATTAAAAAAGCTTCAAAATTTTAAAAAAATGATTTGAGATAGGGAAATAACTTGTAAGAGAGGTCAAGCAAGGAGGGATATATCTTTGATTCAGCTATTTTTTCTTCTGAAATAAAATGGAAAGTGTCGTTTGCCGCGTCTACGAAATGAATGATGGTCGACAGAATTATCACGAAAATAGCCAGAGTAACGATTACACCCAGGAGTCTGTTGAGCCATCCAAGTAGGGCTATTTTTAATATTTTCTCTATAAGCTTACCGATTAGATTGAGCAAAAGTGCCACAACTAGAAATATCAGCACAAACGAAAGCGCTTTTACCCAGAAATCTGAGAGTGTGACAACTTTGAGAATCCAGGTGGAAACCACATCGGCAAATCTTAGGGAGAGTGTGATACCGAAATAAACGACTGCTACGGATATTATTTGCTTGACAAGACCATTCTTGATGCCGAAGTAAAATGCGGGTAGAAAGCAGACGAGAAGTATAATGTCTATAACTCCCATAAACTTAATTTTTTAATGATTGGTCAAAATTAGTGAATTATCGTATCTTTGCAAATTCAAACAAACGAAATATGAGTTTTAACGAGTACAAAAAACTCGATTTGGTCGAGATCAATCGCACAGTATTAGAGAAATGGAATAAGCAGGACACCTTCCGCAAAGTGCTTGCTGCGGGAGAGGATGCGCCCAATTTCATCTTTTTTGAAGGTCCACCTTCAGCTAACGGAATGCCCGGCATTCATCATGTGATGGCTCGTGCTATCAAGGACGTTATCTGTAGATACAAGACACAGAGTGGCTATAGGGTGGAGCGCAAGGCGGGATGGGATACTCATGGCCTCCCCGTGGAACTTAGTGTGGAGAAGATGCTGGGTATTACAAAAGAAGATATCGGCAAAAAGATTTCAGTAGCAGAATACAACGAAGCCTGCCGCAAGGAGGTAATGAAATATACTAAGGAATGGGTCACTTTGACGGAGCTCATCGGTTATTGGGTGGATATGGACAATCCCTACATAACCTATGACAATCGCTATATCGAGACATTGTGGTATCTTCTTAAAGTGATATATGACAAGGGACTGCTCTACAAAGGTTACTCTATACAGCCCTATTCCCCTGCAGCGGGTACCGGTCTTAGTTCACACGAGCTCAACCAGCCGGGATGTTACCGCGATGTCAGAGATACTACCGCAGTAGTGCAATTTGAGGTAATTAAGGATACTAAGTCGCAATTCCTCTTCGAAGATAATACACTGCCTCTATTCTTCCTTGCCTGGACCACAACTCCCTGGACTTTACCCTCCAATACCGCACTCTGTGTCGGTCCCAATATTGAGTATCTAAAGGTTGAAAGTGTAAATCCCTATACAAAAGAGCCCGCCATCTATATTGTGGCAAAAGCACTCTTGAATGCTCACTTCAATGAAAAAATCCCTTTTCGTGTACTTGGCGAGCCTATTAAGGGAAAAGAATTGGTAGGTATTCGCTATGAGCAGCTGTTCCCCTGGGTGAAATGCTCGGAGGGTGCTCACAAGGTGATTATCGGAGACTTTGTCACCACTGAAGATGGAACCGGTATAGTGCATATTGCTCCTACTTTTGGTGCTGATGACGACAAGGTGGCCAAGGCCAATGGCGTACCGCCGCTGATAATGGTGGATGCTGCAGGCCTCAATCAGGCTATGGTGGACCCTACGGGAAAGTTCTATGCTATAAAAGACCTTGATACTAAATTCGTTGCTGAGAGGGTAAATGTAGAAGAGTACGGCAAGTATGCGGGCAGATATGTCAAAAATGAATACGACCACACACTGGGGCCGGATGATGACACTTTGGATATCGACCTTTCCGTCGATCTCAAACAGCAGGGAAAGGCCTTCAAAATAGAGAGGCAAACACACAACTACCCCCACTGTTGGAGAACCGACAAGCCGGTGCTATATTATCCGCTTGATTCATGGTTTATCAAAACTACTGCGGTGCAGGAGAGGATGATGGAGCTCAATGATACCATAGACTGGAAACCCGCTTCCACCGGTACCGGACGCTTCGGTAAATGGTTGGAGAATCTCCAGGACTGGAACCTCTCCAGAAGTCGCTACTGGGGCACTCCTCTCCCTATCTGGCGCACTGAGGATGGCACTGTGGAGAAGTGCATCGGGTCCGTCGCAGAGCTCTATGAAGAGTTGGAGAAATCGGTATCGGCAGGTATTATGCCCTCTAACCCTCTTAAGGATAAGGGATTTGTGCCCGGTGATTATTCGGATGAAAATTTTGAGAAGATAAATATACACCGTCCTTACGTCGATGACCTTTTCCTTGTGTCGGATGACGGTCGCAAGATGGTGAGGGAGAGCGATTTGATTGACGTATGGTTCGATTCGGGTGCGATGCCCTATGCGCAGGAGACCCTTGCAAAGCTCAACACCCCCGAGTTCGGTCAGACAGCTGATTTCATTGCTGAAGGCGTTGACCAGACTAGAGGATGGTTCTTTACCCTCCATGCGATCGCCACTATGGTTAGTGATAAGTGTGCATTCAAGAGAGTAATCTCAAACGGACTTGTTCTTGATAAAGAGGGCAATAAGATGAGTAAGCGTCTGGGCAATGCTGTGGATCCATTCGAGACTCTCGATGAATACGGTGCTGATCCTCTCAGATGGTATATGCTCACCAACGCTCAACCCTGGGACAACCTTAAGTTTGATGTGGGCGGAGTGGATGAGGTACGTAGAAAATTCTTCGGCACCCTCTACAACACCTACTCTTTCTTTGCGCTCTATGCCAATGTGGATGGCTTCGACGGCTCAGAATCTGAAATACCCGTAGCAGAGCGCCAGGAGATAGACAGATGGCTTATTTCGCTGCTTAATACTCTTGTTAAAAAATCGATTGCAGCGTATGAGGATTATGATTTTACTACTGCAGGCCGCCTGATCCAGGATTTCGTATGCGACAACCTAAGCAACTGGTATGTGCGTCTCAACCGTAAGCGCTTCTGGGGTGGTGGACTCACTCCTGACAAGATTGCCGCTTACCAGACACTTTACGAGGCTCTACAAACAGTAGCTCTGCTCTCGGCTCCGATAGCTCCATTCTATATGGATTTGCTCTGGTGCGATCTCGTACCTGGGGCTGAATCGGTGCACTTCGAGCAGATGCCTGCTTATAACGAAGAGTATATTGACACCGCTCTCGAGGAGAGAATGGATCTGGCTCAGTTGAGTTCTTCAATGGTGCTTGCGCTCCGCAGAAAGGTCAATATCAAGGTGCGTCAGCCGTTGGCCAAACTCATCATTCCCGTGCTCGACCGTAGTATCGAGGAGCAACTTGAGATGGTCAAGGAGATAATTCTCAATGAGGTGAATGTTAAGGAAATGGAGTTTATCCACGACACTACCGGAGTTATTACCAAAAAGATAAAACCCAATTTCAAGACTCTCGGCAAGAGATACGGCAAACAGATGAAGGAGATCGCAGCATCTTTTGCAAACCTTTCGCAGCAGACCATTTCAAACATAGAGAAGGCAGGGGAATACACACTTGCTCTCCCTTCAGGCGATGTGACACTTTCTGTAGAGGATTACGAGATCACCTCTGAAGATATGCCGGGCTGGCTCGTCGCCACTGAAGGTAAACTTACAGTTGCTCTCGATATCACGGTCACCGATGCACTAAGAAGAGAAGGAGTTGCACGCGAACTGATTAACCGTATCCAGAACCTGCGCAAGGAGAGCGGATTTGAGGTAACAGATCGTATAAAGGTATTTATCCAGAGCAATCCTGAAATTGAGGATTCATTAAGTGATTTTAACTCGTATGTATGCGAACAGACCCTCTCAAAATCCATTACACTCACCGAAAATTGTGAAGATGGTACTCCCGTAGAATGGGATGATGGAGAATTGAGGATTTCTGTTGTGAAATTGAAATAATGTTCCTAAATTTACGTTTTAACCAATATATATAGTCATGGGCGAATCAGTAGAAATAAATGAAAAGGTACGTTACTCGGATGAAGAACTACAAGAGTTCAAAGAACTCATCCTTGAAAAGCTTGCTCAAGCCAAAGAGGAGTATGAGATGCTCAGAGGCGCTGTGAATCATAGCGCAAGTAACGACACAGAGGACACATCTCCCACCTTCAAGGTGTTGGAGGAGGGTGCCTCTTCCCTTTCCAAGGAAGAGTCGGGCCAACTCGCTGCGCGTCAGTATAAGTTCATACAGAACCTGGAGAATGCCCTTATCCGCATCGAAAATAAGACCTACGGTATCTGCCGTGTTACAGGCAAACTGATACCCAAGGAGAGACTTAGACTTGTGCCCCACGCTACACTCAGCGTTGAGGGTAAGAATGAAATGAACAAATAGGGAAAATGAAGATTTCCAGAGGTTTTAAGATATCCCTCTTTGTAATCTTTCTTTTGATTATTGACCAGATTATCAAAATCCTGGTTAAGACTAATATGACCATTGGTCAGAGCATCCATGTATTCGGCAGTTGGTTCCAAATACTTTTTATTGAAAATTCGGGCATGGCCTTCGGAATGCAGTTCGGAGGCAACGTTGGCAAATTCATCCTCTCTATATTCAGAGTGGTACTTGCCATAGCCATCATAATATACATCAGGAAACTCCTCAAGCGCGAAGATACCCCTACAGGTGTCCTCCTGGGCCTCGCCGCCATCCTCTGCGGCGCCCTCGGCAATATCATCGATTCTCTCTTCTACGGTATGATATTCAGCGAAAGCACATTCACTCAGGTAGCAGAACTCTTTCCTGCAGGCGGCGGGTACTCCGGATTTCTGTTCGGTAAAGTGGTGGATATGTTCTATTTTCCAATTATCGACACCACACTTCCCGAAAACTTTCCAATTTGGGGCGGACGCCATTTTATCTTTTTCCGTCCTATATTTAACTTCGCCGACGCATGCATCACCTGCGGAGCCATTTATCTCCTGTTTTTTAAGTGGAAATTCTTCTCCAAGGCCTCCAAAGCCGAAGAATCAGACCCTGCAAAATAAGCTTTTTTTTGAGTAAATGTTTTTTTAATATATCTTTGCACTCCCAAACCAAAGGGAAGGAGAGATGGGTGAGTGGTTTAAACCGGCAGTCTTGAAAACTGTTGAAGTGAAAGCTTCCGGGGGTTCGAATCCCTCTCTCTCCGCAAAGCACGAAAGAAACTGGCGCCGAGTTCACTCGAGCGCCAGTTCTTTTTTCTTGCTTTGCATCGCCCCGCCGCAGGCGGGGAGGGAATGCGCGAAGCGCACAATCCCGGAGAGAGAGGGATATTAGCTCCGCTTCAGGCCTTTCATTTGCAAGGGCCCCCACGGCGAGTGGACAGGGATGTAGGAGTGAAACGACTAAATCCCTCGTGCTTTGCATCGCCCCGCCGCAGGCGGGGAGGGAATGCGCGAAGCGCACAATCCCGGAGAGAGAGGGATATTAGCTCCGCTTCAGGCCTTTCATTTGCAAGGGCCCCCACGGCGAGTGGACAGGGATGTAGGAGTGAAACGACTAAATCCCTCGTGCTTTGCATCGCCCCGCCGCAGGCGGGGAGGGATGTCGGAGCGTAGCGACGAAATCCCGGAGAGAGTTTTGTCTACGGGTGCGCGAAGCGCACAATCCCGGAGAGAGAGGGAGTTAAGTTCTGAGTATGTAGCTCCGAGTTATGTGGTGGGATTTATTGTATAAAAACTGAAGCGTAGCTTCAAGCCTTTCGCTTGCAAGGGCCCCCACGGCAAGTGGCCAGGGAAATGCGAACGTAGTGAGCAAATCCCTGTGAATAAAATTGTCTATTATGCCTATATTGTTCAATCTTTTGTAGTTAACTTTGTGAATGTTCATATGGAATAATAATAAGAGGTTGAATCCATGGCACTAAGTTGGAACGAAATAAAGGAGAGAGCAGTAAGTTTCTCAAAAAAATGGGCTGACGCTTCAAGGGAAGAAGCAGATGCGCAGCCTTTTTTAGTGGACTTTTTCAATGTTTTTGGCATTAGCAGCAAACGAGTTGGCACTTTCGAGCATAAAGTTAAAAAGCTTGATGACAAAGAGGGCTATATTGATATGCTATGGAAGGGGACGATCTTAATTGAAATGAAAAGTCGGGGCAAAGACCTTGATAAGGCCTATCAACAAGCCATTGATTATACGCACGGTCTTAAGGAGCACGAATTACCAAAATACATTCTTGTTTCCGATTTTGAAAACTTCCGACTTCACGATCTTGAAGATGGCACGCAAATAGACTTTAAACTAAAAGACCTTGTAAAAAATGTCCGATATTTCGGTTACTTACTTGGCTATCAAAAGAAAGTTTATAAAGAAGAGGACCCGGCTAATATCAAGGCAGCCGAGCTAATGGGTAAACTTCACGATAGATTAAAAGGAATTGGCTACACCGGCCACCCATTAGAAGTTTATCTGGTTCGTTTGCTTTTCTGCTTATTTGCTGAGGATACCACCATTTTTGAAAGAAAACAGTTCCAGGAATACATTGAAAGACGCACCAACATTGACGGAAGTGATCTTGCTGCAAAACTGGAGCAACTTTTTCAGGTCTTAAATACACCCGAAGATAAGAGGTTTATAACCCTGGATGAGGATCTTGCTGCCTTTCCATATGTAAATGGAAAGCTGTTCGAGGAACCTTTACCCATTGCGAGCTTTGACAGTAAAATGCGTCAAGCTCTTTTGGATTGTACCTACATTGATTGGAGTAAAATTTCACCTGCAATTTTTGGTTCAATGTTTCAGAGTGTTATGAATCCGGAGGAACGCCGAAATCTTGGAGCACATTACACTAGCGAAACCAATATTTTAAAACTTATTAAACCGCTTTTTCTCGATGACCTTTGGAAAGAGTTTGAAAGTGTTAAAGGCAATAAATACCAACTAACTGAATTTCATAAAAAACTAAGTACGCTCAAATTTCTTGATCCTGCCTGCGGTTGTGGAAATTTTCTGATTATAACATACAGGGAATTGAGGTTGCTGGAACTGGAGATTTTGCGGGAGTTGTATAAAGGACAGCAGGTTATATCAATAGAAAGTATTATTTGGCTTAATGTTGACCAGTTTTATGGTATCGAGTACGAAGAATTTCCTGCTCGAATTGCCGAAGTTGCCATGTGGCTGATTGACCACCAAATGAATATGTTGGTTAGTCAGGAATTCGGACAATATTTTGTTCGTTTGCCGCTAATGAAATCGGCTCATATAAGGGTTGGAAATGCGCTTCAAATGGATTGGTCGGCACTTACCCAAGAAGATGTGGTTGATATAAAAGCCGATAATACTAACATTTATGTGGTAAGTGAGCCCGTAGCTCATTACGGTACTGTGAATGTGTTCAGTAAAAAAGTACAAGTTGTTGAGGGTGCTTATCCGAAATCATTTTCAGGCAAAAGCCATTTCAATTATATTCTCGGAAATCCGCCTTTTGTAGGCAAGAAGGAGCAAAATCATAACCAAAAGTTGGATATGCAACGGGTCTTTTCAGGAGTAAAAGGTTTTGGCGTATTGGATTATGTTACAGCATGGTATGTTAAAGCAGCTCAGCTAATAGCTAACACTCCAACAAAAGTAGCTTTTGTTTCAACCAACTCTATTACGCAAGGTGAACAAGTTGGCGTTTTGTGGAACTTGTTATTTAATCATTACAACATTAAAATCCATTTCGCACATCGTACTTTTAAATGGAGTAACGAAGCCCGCGGTAAAGCCGCAGTTCATGTTGTAATAATCGGATTTGCTAATTTTGATACGGGTAACAAACGGATTTTCGAGTATGAAAATATTAAGGGCGAACCTCACGAAATCAAAGTTAAGAACATAAATCCCTATTTGGTTGAGGGTCGCGATTTAATAGTAACTAACAGAAGACAACCGATTTGCGATGTTCCTAAAATGAATTATGGGAGTATGCCTATTGACAATGGACATTTGATTCTGACAAACGAAGAAAAAGTAACTGCAATAGAAAACGAACCATTTATTGATGAACTCATTAGGCCCTATACCGGTGGAGACGAATTCATTAACAACATTAAGCGTTGGTGTTTATGGTTGCAGAATGTAAATCCATCTGTATTAAAAAAATCAAAATTTATTCTTGACAGAATCGATAAAACAAGAAAATTCCGTCTAAAAAGTAATCGGGCTGCAACGAATAAATTGGCAGATAAACCAATGCTTTTTGGAGAAATAAGGCAGCCTGACTCTAATTACATTATTATTCCAAAAGTATCTTCCGAAAACAGAAAATACATTCCGATAGGAATTTTACCACCATCTATTATAACAAGTGGAAGTGCTTTAATTATTCCTTATGTTAATAATTACATTTTTGGAATAATGAATTCTTTTATGCACATGACGTGGATAAAAAATATTGGAGGAAGACTGGAAAGTCGTTTACAATATTCTACCGGAATTGTCTATAACAACTTCCCCTGGCCCGAAAATCCAACCGAAAAGCAAATAGCCGCAATAGAAGATGCAGCTCAACAGGTATTAGATACTCGCTTGGAATTTCCAAACAGCAGTCTTTCCGACCTCTACGACCCTTTGACAATGCCACCTGCATTGGTAAAAGCCCACAACGAACTGGACAAAGCAGTTGATTTGGCCTATCGTCCGCAATTTTTCACAAGCGAAGCCAATAGAATGGAGTTTTTATTCGGACTCTACGAAAAATACACTGCCGATTTATTTACCAAAGCAAAACCGAAAAAGAGTAAAAAGCATGTCTAAATAGTAATCAACAAATGATAATCCTTGGAAAGCAGCACAACGTAAAGTCGAAGCATTAAAAATATAGAAAATACTAACCAGCCTAAACACTTGAATCTCAAAAATAAGAGTGGAAATAAGTGATTAGAATCTAAATCTACTTTTTGAGTTTCATTGGCATCCAGGTATTCGGCAATGGCTTTCAACGCATCGGCAGATTCCGGTTTTACTTCGGATTGCCCCGTATCAAAAAAGATATCATAAATGGGAATGCGTCCGAATGTCGATAGCCCTTCTTCTATATCTGCCGCAGTTACCATTCCCATTTCCATAGGCTCACTAAGGTAACAATTTCATTTGCAATTCAAATTATTGAACTAAAAACCATAATACAGTTTGTCTATGCATTTCTTTCACTGGGTCCCATCTTTTCAGGATTCCTTACATGACACCAATGACAGGAATCGTAAAAACCGTTTTCCCTAGGATTGTCATATGTTGAGGATAAAAATACTTTATTACCCGAATTCATTAATCCGACCCAGGGGCATTCCTTTAAATGTAATTCTTTTGTCCTGTAATTGCCTACGAGATCACAGGCAATAAGCTCTATGGGATTACTGTATACTCCGTTGTACCGAATTTTGATTTCCTTTTTACCATCCGATATTCCTTCAGGGACGGTAATTTCACAGCCGGGGGAATGTCCGCGTCCGCGAAGAAGATCCAATATTCCTTCAGGGGCAGTAATCTCACTGCCGTTGTTATTTTCCGAGAATTCATAAGACACTTCGGAACCATCAAGGTAAACTGAAATTTCATTATTTAGAGGATATTCTCCATAAATGACTGTTTTTTCACCGATTAGCACTCTACACGGCGAACATACTCTCAGATGTGGTTGGACGATGAGATAAACGGGATCAGATTCGATGTCAGGATGATTGGGTATATCGCTGAAGATGGCTTTAACGACCTTTATGCCGGAAATTTTGTCAGGCACCTCAAAGATGCATTTTCCACCCTCCAATTTGCTTTCAACCGGGTTATTACCCAGTTTAACCGAAATGGAACAACCCTTTCCATATTCTCCGTAATATGGACTCGCAATGCATATCTTGTCGCCGGGCAATCCCGATGGCTTATCGATTATAATATAAGGCAGCGTTGAAAGTTCCTTTGCCCTCTCGATTTCGCTTTTATATAAAAAATCTATCGTTTTATTTATAGCAGGTCTGTCCTTTGGAATCTCCAGGTGTGTCCCTCCGACTTTACACGATGACATATTTTCGATGAATCGTCGGCTACTATCTGGTTTGGCCACTTTGTCATCATCTGACCATATTTGAAGCATGTTTTGTGCAGAAACCACCTCGAATACTTTTTTAGCAGCTTCTGGATATGATATTGTCAAAAACAATGATTTAGGATGTATCAGTTGACCTGTGCACCCACTAGACAAAAAGGCATTTGCCGAAATGAAAAAAACCGCGGTGGCAATTGGAAGTGGAAAAGCAAGCGGATTAAAAACTGGAGCAAATGGGGCGGCAATTGGACCGGCAATTGGACCGGCAATTGGACCGGCAATTGGATTAGCAATTGGAAGAACAAATGGAAGAATACGTAATAACTGGATAGATTCAGCTCCACCGTGAGGGCTCGCTATGGATACGTATTTGCGAATATGATTCCTTACGTTTTCATTTTGACCTGCAGAGTAAAGGGCTATCATGCCTCCCTGGCTATAGCCGACAATATCAATCAAAACATCATTTTCTAGCAACTCTTTATCTTTCAAAAATTTTATGAATCTATTCTTAATCACATTAAAACTTTTGAATTTATTCAACAATTTATCTTCCACAGAATAATTATAAGGAAAGCGGTAAACGCCCTTGCTGTTGTAAAGATACTCTTTATGGATAAGATTTAAATCTTTGATCAATGCAGCTACGCTATTGTCATTATCTCCATATCCTGATAATACAACAGTAGCAATTTTATAATTTTTATTTTCATTCATTTTAAAAATCCAATTTTATTATCTAATTACAATTGTTAGTTTTTAATATAATATGTCTTTAAAGAATTGATGGTGAGTTAGCAGTTTGGCGGTATGTTAGAACGGACATCCGACCTTCGCACACCTCTGAACCATCATGCATTTACACTTTGTCAGCAGTAACAATTATTGTTCTACTACCTCAACACGTCTGTTCTTAGCTCTACCTTCTTGTGTAGAATTGCTTTCCACAGGTGAGACGGGACCTACGCCGAATGGTTTGAGTTGTTCTCTATTGACACCATATTCGGATATGAGTTTTTCCATTACCGCATTTGCCCGCTCCTGTGACAGATTTATATTCATATCAAAATCACCTACGTTGTCCGTATGCCCCACTATTACTACTTTTTGAGTTTCATTGGCATTCAGGTATTCGGCAATGGCTTTCAACGCATCGGCAGATTCCGGTTTTACTTCGGATTGCCCCGTATCAAAAAAGATATCATAAATGGGAATGCGTCCGAGTGTCGATAGCCCTTCTCCTATATCTGCCGCAGTTACCATTCCCATTGCCATAGGCTCAGTTTCTACGGTAACAAGTTCAAAAAAAGTCATTTTATCTCTACGTTCAGACCAGTCTCCGGGACCTATAGCAATCATAATATAAAGATCTTTGTCCGTTGTTCTAAGCTTTCCTACCAAATATTCTGTTGCTGAAGCAGGAAGTTTAACCCTACTATATCCACTCTTGGTATATGCAGCTTCTTTATTCATCAGTTTGCTGAAAATATCGCTAAATTTTTCACCGTTTATTACAATTGCTTGTGGTTTGCGGGTTATAAACAATATTGATCCACCACTTTCTTTAATGGCTTTTTCATAGTTTCTTGCTACTTCTAATGCAGAACGCCCCTCCGGAGCACGACAAAAAACGCGTCTTATGATACCTTCAGTAATTTGAACTGTAGAATCATTAATAATTATTGGAAATTCTTCAAAACCGATTTTATGGTCATCCCAAATCTCGCTGCCTGAATAAAGAGGGATAATCAACTCATCATCATTTTTCTTCGATTCTGTTTGGTCGGAAATCTGTTCTTGTTCTGTTTCCTGTTTTTTGTTCGCTGTCTTCTCGGTTTCCTTTACTACTGTATTCAGAAGCCCTTTAACGTTTAATTTTACTTTTACTTGTGCTTCCGCCGGACATGAAAAAGCGGCTACAAGTATAGCGATGATAATAATTAATTTAGTTCTCATAGCTTTTCGTTTTAAAATTATTATTTCATTTTTAATCAAAGCAATGCATACAGTGCTCTCTAATTGCCTTTAGTTTATTGATCCCCATTTTCTGTCGTATCAATAGCAATTATGATAAAGCAACTACTTTATAACAATGCCTTAATTTGATCATAGGTTGCCTTTGCTTGCCGCTCGTATTTGCTATTATAGGGTTCTTCAAACCCATTGTGATATTTATCCATTTTTTTGAGTATCGACTCAATCTTTGCTTTAGGTTTTGTTGCTATGATTTGCTCCACTACAGCCCGTCTGGTTACGGTTGATCCATTTCGTAGGTAAATCGTTTCATGAATATATTCCCTGTCCGATTTAGGATATATTTCTTTCGGTTTCAGGCCAAAATTTGCCAAAGGAACTGTTGTAAGTTGTTGTCTGAGCCAAGCTAAATCGCATTCTTCCGATTTGATGAGAAGATTATTGAAAGTCGTGGAATCAACAGTTGTAGAAGTTTTGGTATGCATATTAAATGCATAGGGCTGCCCATATTTTTCTTTTAATGATTTTCTATACTGTAAGTTTTGGGGACTAAAAGCACCCTCTATTTTCCTGTCCCAGCCTAGAATCGGAGCAAGTAAGTATAAAATCGTGGAATCTGTAAGTACTAATTTTAGATCCCAGCCTATGGAATAAAAACCTAATTCTCTATATAAATCGCTAAAGGTAATTAGCTTATCGAGTGATTTGTTTTCGCAATTAAAAACATAAAGTCCAACATCCCTTAATAAATACTTAGGTTTTCCCCCATCGGGGAAAGTGGTGATTCCTTTCGGGCGACGGTAGGCTTGTGAGGAGGCTACAAAAGCCACTTTTGTCTGTTTATCGTTCCAAACAGCACCAGAATTGACCTTATATTCCATTGTCAAATATTCGGAATAGCACGATGTAAATAAAAACGCCATACTCACTATGAGTATATTGGTGATAAAATTTTTCTCTACGCTCTTCATTCCAATTTTCCCCCTATCTATCTATTATACGCAAGATAATTGAAAAAATTACAAAAAAAGAATTATTTTTTTATCAATCAGCTAATTAGACATCTCCATCTACTTCGGTTGCTTAGGTATTGAGACGATGCTAAATGGTCGCAAGTTCAGCAGCCAAAGCTAAATAACCGCCCCACAAAAACAAACAGACTGTCGATTGCTGTGAGTGGGGAAGTGGTATGTCCTTAATTAGTTTTCGCCGCGGGCGGGGAGAGATGTGCAAGTGAAAAGAGCAAATTCCGGAGAGAAATTAAAGCTTGTCAATTGCCGGTTCTCCATATTCCATCCATTCCGGCATTGGTTTGCCTTTGAGATAGTGATCAAAAAACTCTGAAAGACGCTTTGTATAATCCATACAGTTGTGACGCTTGAGTAGGTTGTGGGCCTCATCATTATACTGCAGCATCCACGCCCTTTTTCCGCAACGTCTCAGAGCGGTAAAGAACTCTATACCCTGCCACCATGGGACTGAGCCGTCCTTGTCATTGCTCATTATCAAAATGGGAGTTTTCACTTCTGGGACATAGAAGAGCGGAGAGTTCTCAATATAGAGATCAAGTCCATCCCAAAGGTTCTTTCCTATCCTGCTTTGTCCCTGCTCATACTGGACCTGACGACTCATACCGTTGTCCCAGCGCAGACCGCCGTAGCCACTAGTCATATTTGCAACAGGAGCACCGGCACAGGCTGCCTTGAACCTGTCTGTCTGAGTAACCACAAAAGAGACTTCGTAGCCGCCCCAGCTCTGCCCTTGGATACCTATATTATCAGCGTCAATCCAACTGTTCTTACAAAGCATATCGCATCCTGACATCAAATATTCCATCACGCTCTTTCCAGGGTGTCCTATAGAGTAATGGATATCAGGCACAAATACAATATATCCGTTGCTTACGTAATATGGTATGTTTATAACCGACTGGCTGGGCTCCGGTTGGCGAATGTTGTAAATCTCATCGGAGCATCTCTCGTAAAGGAAGATTAGGACAGGGTACTTCTTTAAAGGATCAAAATCTTCAGGCTTGAAGATCATGCCCTCCGACCTGTTACCTTTGGCCGTAGTCCACTCTGTCAGCTCTACAGTCCCCCAATTGTACTCCTTCCGTTGAGGGTTAATATCAGATATTCGCACGGCTTTTTCGAATTTACCGTCTGCAAGCCAAATGTTTTCCCCCTCTTCGTAATTGCCGCGTATAAAAGAGTACATGGTCTTGACTTTATTATTCCGCTGCCCGATATTATGTTTACGTATCGTTTTTAATTCGTACTTGCCTTCACAAAGAACTTCAAGAGGTTTTTTAGTCGTTTTGACCGCAAGTCCATGTTCTTTAGTAATAGTATTAAACATCCTGAAGAAGACAGGCTCACCTTCCGTCTGCAATCTCCCTTCATCCTTTCCACTAATATCAGTGCCATTAATGCTGCAGATCGAATATCTTGTACCGCTCTTTTCACCTTTACCTTCAGTAAGCATAAAAGGCGCGATTTTACCCTCGGCATCGAATTGCCATACATCGTAGCTGTCTCTCAGGTAAAATGTCCTGTTGTCGCTGCTCCATACAGCACTTTCCCATGGCTTTGGGAGAGTCGGCGTATCGTTGATGTCATTCTTGAAGTTCCGACCAAGTAGTGCCGTTACATTCAAATCATGTTCGCTGACGATGTCCAGAAGATGGAAATCTCCCTCTTCAAGAGAGTAATAGAGATAATAGCGCCCATCAGGGGAAGCACTGATATTTGTCACTCTAACACCTCTCTGCAGTAGTTTGCGATCACCATCCCTGAGTGACACCTTATAGAGGTCAAACTGCTTCTCCATATCCCATTGTTGCTGTATCAGATAGGGTGCATCGGTAGAGGCCAGTATGAAATCCTGAGTGTTTTGTCTGCCAACAGTAAACTCCAACTCCGGACTCTCAAGAGCAAAAACCTTTGAAGTGTCTTTAAGGTCAACGCGCATCATAAAAGTCTTGTTGAGCTCCAGACGTGCACTAAGCTTTTGCTTGGCCATTAGCACGCCCTCATTCCAAGTCCACACATCAACTTTGGGTTGCTCGAAATCGGGTACGGAATTATCTTTTGGTTTCGGTTTCCTCCTGACGAAGAAGTACAGCGTACTACCATCATTACCCAGTTTAGGAGCAGTTGTGGCAAGGGCCATTGATTCGGGGATATTAATATTATCATACCTCAAAACAAGACGGCACACACCATCCTTAAGGCAGTAGATGTCTTTAGGGGATGAAGGCTTGGCATTCTTGTCAAAATTGGCAAAAAACAGCAGGCAATTTCCATCATCCGCAAGCGTAAGTTTCGATATTACAGCCCTTTCTCCCACTTTGAGCATGGTATCAATTTTTCCGGATGAAGTTTCATACCGATAAATTCCCCTGACTCCAACGGAGTCTTCAGCGATAGGATCGGTAAGAAATATGATCTTTTCAAGGGCAGGGGTCGCCACGTACTCGGAAACATTGGAGAGCGTATCCACAGATCCATCATTGAGGTCCATGACGAAAAGGGCATTCTCGCAACCGTTGTCCTTATCGTCAGAATCGCTCAGTTCGAAAACGATATGGTCAGAGTGCTGTTGGCCGTATTCCAGATTGCTTAGGTGTGGAATCTTGACTATTTCACCTGTACTCAAATTAAGAATACCAAGAGAATCCTTCGGCATCTGATTGGGACGCTTCTTTGCGATTCGTGCCTCTCTGCTCTCTTTGTATGTGGGTGAGAGAGTAAAGACAGCCTTGCCGGTTGTAGGGTGAATCGAATATCTGTCTACCCGGTCCACCTTATGTTGATTCTTTGTCAACACATTGTAGAACACCGCATAGCTGTCTCCTTGCTGTTCATCAACCTTGTAAATGACCCACTCTCCGTTGTTAGAAGATTTGAGGTCTGATATCGACTGCCAACTATCATAGACTGAATGGTCCAACGGCCTCTTTTGTGCAAAAGAGGCCGTTACCATTAAAATGGATACAATTGAAAAAATGTATCGTTTCATTCAAGTTCAAGTAATCTGCTATTATGCGTCAGGTTCTTCCCATCCGGGGTTTTGCTCCCAACCCATGATACTTACTTCCAAGGTGTTGAAAGGAAGAGCCCAGCGCGGATCATTAGGTCCGAGGGTAATTTCCACCTCTGTGGAGAGGTTAGATGGATCTGTAAGGATCTTCCTCTTGAGTGAGATATTGGCATTGTCAGCACCGTTACGGCGTTTGATGTCATAGACTCTCCAGATGTAGCTCATTTCCCTTGCACGCTCATCAAGTACTGTCTCCAACGAGACGCTTGAACCTACATTTTCTGCAACTGTCTGATCTTTGAAACGAGCACGCCTCAAGGTCTTGAGAGTTGTTGCCGCTTCTGTATTCTTGCCGGTGCGGGCTTCGCACTCCGCTTTGATAAGATACATCTCCGGGGTTGTCATGCCAAGGTTGAAGGCAGTACCTCTTCCGTAGTATCTCAAGTAGCAGTGCCACATATATTCATAATCCTTGATCCAGTTCTGATCTTCCTTGGTAACACATTTGGATGTAGAGACTCCATTTACCATAAGTGTCTGGACTACACCTTTAGAATAGCTATTCATTATAAAGTGGTTGTAGTACCAGCATGTCCAACGTGCATCATTTTCTTTGTCAAACAGATCGTAATACCATTTGGACAGAGGCATCCAGAGGGCCGTCGTGTAGTTTGACAGGAAAACCTCCTTATCCTCAGTCATAGGAACATGATTGGACCTGCTTATAGGGAAACAACGATTGTAACTCAAGGTCTGCTCCACTGCGGTACCCTCTGCATTCAGGTACTTGACACCATTGGCGGCTACAGGCTGCTGGTTCGGATCGTCATAGAGGTTTGTAAGGACGTTGTACTTGTTAAGTGCATCCGTCGCGTTCTTCAAAGCTACTTCGTAGTCCCCTCTATAGAGGGCCACACGCGCTCTGAAAGCCTTTACGGTAACGACTGTAGGATGGAATCTGTCTCTGAGTTCATAACTATCCCTTCCGGCTTTTATTAGAGCCTCTTCCGCAGCATCAAGGTCGGCATAGATTCTATCTATAGTGTACTTGACAGTCATTCTTTCAGGAATATCTCCAGGATTGGGGTTATCCCTATAACCTATCCCAGGGGCATTATCATCCCATAGACAGTACTGGCAAAGCAGCATGAATTGATAGTATGCCCTTCCGAAGAGTGCTTCGCCTTTTACTCTGTTGTAATCTTCAGGAGTTGTTTGCTCAACCTGATCAAGGTATGTGATCATTGTGTTGAAGGAATAAATCCTGTTGTATGCAGCTGTCCACGTAAAAGCCATTGTGGACTGTTGTGTAAAGAAAGAGGGCTTGAGAGAGTAGAAATTATAATTCTTTGTCTCTGAACTTTTCATTGCCTTTACAAAGTATTCTGGCTCATAAGAAATCGCATCGCTCAGATAACTCTGCTCCTGCATGTAGCTGGCGCACCAGCCCTGATTGGCAGCAGAAAGCGCATAACTGTTATACATAAACAACTCAGGGTTTGATGTCATTTCCTTGAGCTGGTCCATATGGTATATCATGGAACTTCCCGATTTGTTAGGGGTTTCGCTGAGGAACTTCTCACACCCAGACAGAAGTAATACTGTCAACAAAGGAAGTATGAACAGATTATTTATTTTTTTCATAATAATACTCTTTTGCTAATTAGAAATTAAGTTTTAGACCGAATGTATAGGTCGCCATAGGTTTGAGTGAACCAACAGGATAATCGGGGTCCATGCCTGATTTGCTCCAGATTACACCCAAGTTGCTGGCCTGGGCGTATACATTGACCCTAGAGAAGACATTCTGTTTCCGGATGATATTCGCAGGCAGATCATATCCCAGATAAATCTCGTTGAGACGGATATGGGCACCGGGGAGTATATTGTTGGAAAACATATCCCTGACCATACTCATGTAGTAGTACGCCTGGTCTGTGTTGAAGAGAGGATAGTTTGCATCATTGAAGAGAGGATATGCGGAGTATCCGCTCTGGTTGCCGTAACCCTGGTCATATACTATGAATGAATTTTCAAGTTCCTTCGAGAATGATGCGAAGTAATATGTGTTGCCAAGCTGACCTCCTTTACGGAATACATATCCGAAGCGGCCTGTAATCATGAATGAGAGGGTGAATCCTTTATAAGAGAAAGAATTAGAAAAACTCAGTTCATGCTTTGGAGTTCTGCTTCCCATGTAATAAATCCAGTTGTTAGCTGCAATCGGATCACCATCTTCACGGGACAGAATCTCCTGGTAATGAGATGTTGCCTTGTTGATAATAGTCTCTGTCGTTCCATCCTTTCCCTGAAGGATTACCTGGCCAACAGAGGTATAGCCTGAAGGAATCATGCCAAGCACAAATGAGATCGGATAGCCCTCGATATAGTCGGGAGTAGTTGCATTGAAGTCGCTGGTAACAAGGAACTTGGTGACTTTATTGCTGTTATATGAGTAGTTGAACATGCCGCTCCAGTTAAGGGCATCAACAATTCTAAGATAAGTTCCGACTGAGATCTCGACACCACGGTTGAGAACCTCTGCGTTATTGAATGTTGCTTTGGTGATACCCTGAGAGATGACAGGGACGGTGGCAGGAGAAAGGACATCGTAAGAATATCTGTTATAAAAATCCACACTACCAAATAATTTGTTTCCGAAGAACCCATAGTCGACACCGACGTTGAGAGTTCTTGACTTCTCCCATGTGAGAGAGGTATTGCCTCTCTGGTTTGAAGGCACATAGCTGTACGATTCACCGTAGTTGCGGGCAGCAAGACCGGCAGAGGTGGCAAGTGTAGTTACACTTGATGTCTCAGACTTGCCTGCAGCTACGCCGGCAATACCGTATGATGCCCTGAGTTTAAGCAAGTTTACATCGCTGTAATCCTTTATGAATTCTTCATTGGAAATAATCCAGCCGGCGCCGACACTCCAGAAAGGAGAGAATTTCTGACGGACATCAATAGCCTGATAATTGGAAGCGTCTGTCCTGAAACTTGCTGTCAGGGAGTATCTATTGTCAAAGGTGTATGCGGCATTTGCATATACCGAGAAGAAACGCTCCGAATATGTATTGAGTTCACCAGGCGCCACATAAGGATTGGTAGACTTTGAACCGGTATTTCCGAAGATATCATCAAGATTGGTTACATAGTCTATCTCTCTGACCACAGAGTTGGTGTATTTGTTAAAACCGTATCTCGTGACAGAAGGGATGAGTTCAGTAGTGGCGGATATCACTTCTGTACCGGCCAGTGCTGTAAATTTATGCTTGTCGGCAAATGTTTTGTTGTATTCTGCCTGAAATCTGAGGTTGTACCCGCTGTAGTCGTCACCACTCTGAGAGAACACTCCGCCTTTTATAAACTTCGGATATGTGTTGACCAGGTCGCGGACATAATATGATTGCGGTTCGTAAGATGTCTTAGCATTGAATAATCTGCGCTCGTACTGACCTTTAGCCGATAACTTCAACCCCCAGTCTGTTACGTAATCAAGACCGCCGGATACCCTCATCGTAACATTGCTGGACTGTTGATTCATATAGTCCCGGTCCGCAACCGGATTATAATCCCAATCCAAATCAGCATATTCAGTTCTGAGGATAGGTTCGTAAACAGTATTGGATGTGGGTACATGTACGAAATTTCCTTGTTCATCCACCAATCTGCTCCAAGGACTGAGGTAGTTCTTCATGGATGATAGAATGATGCCGTTATTAAGTCTCTTCGAGAATAATGTAACAAGATTGGCATTGAAAGTGAGTTTGCGGGTAAGTTTAGTACTGTTCATTAGATTAATCAGAACACGGTTGCTACCGTTACCCTGGAGATAGCCGTCTTCCGTATTGTATCCGAATGAGAGAGAGTTGTTAACTTTCTCAGACGCACTTCTTACTGCCACATTATACTGACGGCGAACACTATTTCGGAGAACATATTTATCAAGATCCTGCATCCACATTCCATCCCGTGCAATCAGAGCTGCTTTTGCAGATGAATATTCAGCATCAGAGATATTGGCTTTTTGGTCACGCTCGAAAATAAGCCTGTAGGCCTCTGACATATATTGAGTCTTGTGGGCCTTTTTGTCAAGATATGGATCTGCTGTAGAAGAGAGGTTCAGCGGCATATATTTGTTTACAAGTTCCAGATATCTGAACTGGCTTGCAGCAGATGCCATATTGAAATAATTGTCGATGTTCGCTCTTTCGCTTATGGATACAGTAGCGTCAACCGATACGCTAATCTTATTCATATCCTTACCGCGCTTGGTGGTGATTACTATTACACCGTTGGCTGCACGTGCACCATAGATTGATGTGGCGGCGGCATCTTTGAGAACAGTGATAGACTCGACGTCGTTGGGATTGATCGTTGCGAAAGGATCTTTGATATCGTTGATGGGGTCTGACACAGTACCTGAGCTTGAATAGCCATTGATTGCGAACCCATCCACTACGATAAGCGGATCCCTGTCGGCCTGGTTGCCCTGAAGAGTACCCTGGCCACGGATGATATAACGTGTCTGCCCGTCAACCGGAGCGGATTTTACCTGAAGGCCCGGTACAAGGCCGGTGAGAGCAGATGCTATATTAGCAGTGGGCTTCTGCTCCAGAATCTGAGCGCTGACAATGGAGTAAGAGCCTGTAGCTCTTTCCCGGGAGATTGTCTGATAACCTGTTACAATTGCACCCTCAAGAATCTGAGTGTCCGTCTTGAGCACTATGTTATCAAGATTGGACTTGCCCACCGTCACAACCAAGTTCTCCATGCCGAGGAGGACAAAGGTCAGCCGATCACCCTCTTTTGCTTCAATTGAAAAGCGTCCATCAAGGTCTGATACAGCCGCTTTTTTATTAGTTTCGTTAAGAATAGAGACGCCAATAAGAGGCTCTCCGTTTTCATCTAGAATCCTACCGCTCACCAGAGCCGCTCCTGACCGGGTCGCAGTCAAGTTTTGAGAATAGGAAGTCAGAGTGATACACACAAATGCGAACAACATCAACAGCGTTCGCACGATTGTTTTAAAATGATGTACATTCATATTGGTACTATTTGGTTGAAAAATGTTTTAATATTGACAGAAGGTGTTATTCGATATGTTTCCAGAATTCAGGCTCTCAAGTACTCTCCTCACATGCTCTTTGTGGATTTCTATTGTCCGCCTTGGTCTTCCTCATGATGGCGAAAATGGCCGTGAGTCTAGGTTGGGGGCGTAAGCATCTCTCCTTTGGATCTGGTCGAGCAGTTTTGGACGAATTTGGTGTCAAGGGCGTCAATCGTCAGGGCGTAAGCATCTCTCCTTTGGATCTGGTAGAGCAGTACTGGGCCGTCACCTTTGATGACAGTCTCACCGTTTTCGCTTACTAACTTTGCGAACTTGCTGTTCACATATTTGCCCATCTCCGGCTTAGGTACCATATTTTTCTTGAACATTTTGCAGGGACCGCACCAAGTAGCTGAAACCATAACAAGGGCCTCTTTATTGTTATGCCTTGCCTGTTTTAACAGATTTTTAAGAGAGTCCTCGAATACATTGATCTGTGCCTGGGACGCAAATGTGGCAAGCACAAAAGCCAAAACCAGCGATAATACCTTTCTATTCATTGCTATTGACTTTATCTCAATTAAGTAGATGGCAAAAAATTGAAAAACCAGATTTCCGATTTTAACTTGACAGTACAATCTGTCGGTTGTAAAGTTATACCTATTTTTGAAATACACCGGTTATCCGAGTCGTTTTTCGTTAGATTATTGAGCTTTCATTCACTGTCGCACCTCGCAGCATCTTAGTATTATTTACACATTTGTAGCACTGTTCCCCTTAATCTGTACATAAAACTGCCTCATTCCAATCAGAATGAGGCAACTTCAATAAAATACTTCCCAACGCCAAAATCCTATGACTTTACTTCAATTTAGATTGATTCTCTTGCAGGGTGTAGCTGTTTGGGAATTCTTTTAAGCCTAAGTCTAAATATTCCCTTGCTTTGGCAAACTTTTTTTCCTTAATGTAGTAAGATGTAAGTAAGCCATAAATTTCTTCTCGTCCCCAGGTAGGTAAATATGGATCTTTGCTTTTAGCCTGCTTGATGGCAAGTGCTTTTAGAAGGTACTTTTCCACATTTTTCCCTCCACTATACATATCGTAAGTGGCTAGCGCATAATAGGCCCTAATGTTATTATTATCGAGCTCCAACGCTTTTTCCGCACAATCGCTACACTTTTCGTATGTTTCCAAAATCATAGGAAAGCCTGTGAACAGACAAGAGAAACTATGCAACAATGATAAAAGTGCATAATCTTCGGAATTTTTATTTTCAATTGACTCTAAAAGTTCAATGCCTTGAGTCATCTGCCCATTCGATTTTACTGCTTTGCGATTTTGTAAGTATGCAACACTGTTATAATATAGAGCATATCCTTTCCAATAGAGAAAAATTTTATTTCCGCTATCTTCATAAGAGTCTGATAACTCATCAATGATGGATTCGATTTCTGAATTAATTTTATCAAAATAAGCACTCCTAAAAGCATCCATTATTCGAGACTGAATGCTTTCTTCTTGCGTTTCAACGGCAGTATTAAGAGTACCAACAGGCAAATTATGGGATTTGGCAGAGGCATTATACGAAAAAGCCATTGCCAAAATCAATGTAAAAACAATTGTAATTGAACGTTTCATATTTTATGTTTATTGGTTATTCCCGTGAATATATAAAAAATATCTTAAAAACAACGTCGCATGTTCTCATAATTCATTAGCAGTCCCATGCATTGCCTTTTTGAGTAAAAAATGGTATGTTCATTTTATGCATATTTTTAGTACAACTGCAAAATTAAATAAAACCGCACCCCGCACTCTGCAATTCGTATCCTGCACCCTGCACTCCACACCACAGTTGAAAATTATTACTACTTACTCTCCACTCAGAACTAAAATCTAAAAATAATAACTATCTTCACATTTCTTCCAAACAACACAGCTATGTCCGAAAAAATAGAGCCCAAAAACCGCATCCCTGAACGAAAATCGAATCAAGAAGGCAATTTCTACGAAGAGTATCATCAAAGACCGGGCATGAACCGGCGCATTCAGGATTTGAGGGAAGAGAGTGTTACAACTCCTGCAACTTTATCCATTGAGCGAGCTCTGATAACCACCCGATTTTACAAGGAGAACAATGGGAAATACTCCATTCCGATGATGCGCGCCCTGAACTTTCTGGAAATTTGCGAGAAAAAGGCCATTTACATAGGTAAAAATGAGCTGATAGTAGGAGAGAGAGGAGAAAAGCCGAAAGCTGTCTCTACATTTCCCGAACTCACCTGCCATACTGTGGAAGATCTAAACGTGCTCAATACACGCGACCAACAGCGTTATACTATAAGCCAAGAGGATATCGAAACTTATAGAAAAGAAGTAATTCCTTATTGGCAAGGCCGCACCCAGCGTGAGCGCATTTTCAATTTTGTGCCCGATGAGTGGAAAAATGCCTATGAAGCGGGATTGTTCACCGAGTTTATGGAGCAACGCGCTCCGGGACACACCTGTCTGGATGGGAAAGTTTATAAAAAGGGGATGCTCGATTTCAAAAGGGAGATAAATGAAGAGATAGCCAATTTGGATTATTTCAATGATCCCGAGGCCACCGATAAGGAGGAGCAGTTGAAGGCTATGGCGGTCTCTTGCGATGCTATTATCAGGTTAGCTGGGCGCTACGCTGAAAAAGCCGAAGAGTTGGCCAAAGAGGAGAAGGATGCACAACGGAAAAAAGAACTGCTGCAGATAGCGGAAGTTTGTCGTTGGGTGCCTGCAAATAAGCCGCGCAATTTTTGGGAGGCTATTCAAATGTATTGGTTTATGCATCTCGGAGTTATTATCGAACTGAACGGTTGGGATGCCTTCAATCCGGGACATTTCGACCAACATCTTGCGCCCTTCTATAAAAATGATTTGGCTGATGGAACCCTTACACGCGAGGATGCAAAAGAGCTTCTCTCTTGTTTCTGGATAAAGGTAAATAATCAACCGGCTCCGCCAAAAGTGGGTGTTACCGCAAGTGAGAGTGGTACTTACAACGACTTTACAAATATCAATATCGGTGGCGTGAAGCCCGATGGTTCGGATGGCGTGAATGAAGTGTCCTATATCATGCTGGAGATTATTGAAGAGTTGCATATCCTTCAACCCGGCAATTCGGTGCATATTGCAGCTTGTACACCGGATAAATTCCTGCATGCTGCGATTAAAGTTATTCGCCAAGGACACGGCTACCCTTCCGTTTTCAATCCCGATATCTATATCCCGGAGATGTTGCGCTCAGGAAAATCAATCCGCGATGCCCGTGAGGGCGGTTGTAGCGGATGTATAGAAGTAGGTGCTTTCGGAAAGGAGGCTTTTCTGCTTACAGGATATCTGAATGTGCCTAAGATTCTCGAAGTTACGCTCAACAATGGCGTCAATCCGGTAACGGGCAAAAAAGTCAGTATCGAAACAGGTGATCCGCGCAATTTCAAATCCTTTGAAGAGCTTTATGCTGCTTTCCACGCGCAGCTGAAATATATCATCGATTTGAAAATCCGGATAAATAACTATATTGACCGCATGTTCGCCAAATATGCACCGGCGACTTTTTTATCTGTAATTACCGATGACTGTATCAAAAAGGGAAGGGATTATTACAGCGCCGGACCCCGATATAATACTACCTATATTCAGTGTACCGGATTAGGCACCATAACCGACTCGTTATCGGTTTTGAAAAAGCATGTTTACGAGGATAAATCCATTACAATGGAGACCCTGCTGCATGCCATTTCCGTAAACTTCGAAGGTGAAGAGGTATTGCGTCAAAGAATTATAAATAACACACCATTTTTCGGAAATGACGACGATTACGCCGATGATATTGCCGTGAGGGTTTATGAAGATCTCTTCAAGTTGATTGATGGTCGTCCCAATGGGAAAGAGGGCGGCAAATATCATCTGAATATGCTCTCCACTACCTGTCACAACTATTTCGGCAATGTAATGGGAGCAACTCCAAACGGACGTTTGGCAGGGAAAGCTATTTCCGATGGCACATCGCCATCTCACGGTGCCGACACGAATGGTCCGACAGCGGTTATTCGTTCTCTCGGAAAATTAGACCAAGTGAAATCGGGTGGCACATTGTTGAACATGCGTTTCCTGCCAAGCCTTCTGAAGCGTGAGGAAGATGTAGTGAAATTGGGCAAATTAATTCGCACTTACTTTGCGCTTGGAGGACACCATGTTCAATTTAACATAGTGGATACGGCCACCCTGCTGGCTGCACGGGAGAATCCTGAAGACTACAGGGATTTGTTGGTCAGAGTAGCCGGTTATAGCGACTACTTCAACGATATTGCCGAGAATTTGAAACAGGAGATTATTGATCGAACCGAAAATAGATCGTTTTAAGAGAAAAAGCGAATAAATAATGGCTTTTCTTTTCGACATAAAGCGTTACTCTATCAACGACGGTCCCGGCATACGCGTGACCATCTTCTTTAAAGGATGCCCGTTGTCCTGTAAGTGGTGCCATAACCCCGAGAGCTGGTCATTTAAAGCCGAAAAGATGTATGCCAAAAACAAATGTATCGGCTGTTCTTCTTGTGTGGATGTTTGTCCTGAAAATGCCCTTCTCCTGACTGCCGAAGGCATCCAAACCGACCTTGCGAAGTGTACCGTTTGCGGTAAATGCGCAGTTGTATGTCCTACGAAAGCGATGGAAATGAGCGGGCGGGAATATTCGGAGGAAGAAGTGATGTCAGTTATTCGGAAAGAGACTGCAATTATGGATTCTTCCGGTGGGGGAGTAACCTTTTCGGGTGGCGAACCCCTGGCTTATCCCGAGGAGCTGAAAAGATTGTTGCTAAGGTGTGGGGAAGAGGGTGTTCACAGAGCTATAGATACATCGGGATATGCAAAAAAAACGGTCATCGAAGATATTTTACCGCATACTGATCTATTTTTATACGATTTGAAACATTTAGACGCAGATATACATAGAGAGTGGGTTGGAGTTGACAATGCGATCATTCTGGAAAATCTTCGGTTTATTGCTGAAAGCGAGAAAACTTACCATATCCGAATTCCCTTGATAGAGGGAGTAAATGCCACGCATGAAAACATCAGTGCTTCCATTGATTTTTTGACATCACTAAAACGGGTGCCGGATAGGGTAGGACTTCTGCCTTATCACAATATAGCCACGAATAAATATGAGAAACTCGGAAGAGTTTATGATGATGAAGGACTATCGGCACCAAGCAAGGAGAGACAATTGGAAATTTTGAATATCTTTATCGACAACGGATTTAATGCCGTTATCGGTGGTTAGAAGTCTGTTTGGAATTAATGCTTATTCCGCTAAATTCGCTCAAATTCAGTATTTTAACTAAAATAAATATATCAACTATGAGACACAAACACTTTTTTGTAATAGTCCTCTTGCTTTTTCCCTTGATATTATCGGCACAAGGGATTGAAAGCCTGTACCATCGGGCTGACAACTACTACGAAATCTTTACGTCAAAATATTATTATGGTGCCGCAAATGTGCGGGCAGGCTATAGATCACATCTATTTGCTTATGAGACACAAACACCCGACGGACGTGAGTATTTCATTATTGATCCTGTGACCAAAACCCAGGAAAAAGCATTCGATCACGAACGCGTATCCGTAGCACTTTCGGAGCTTCTCAATAGGGAAGTTGACCCCAATAATCTTCCAATACGCCGTCTGCGTCCTGAAAAAGATTCGCTCTTTTTCACTATTGACGACGTGGATCATTTTATGACCCTGTCAGACTACAAAATAGCTAAATGTGAGAAACAAAATAACTATATCAGACCTTATTGGGGCCTTATTGACAAGGAGGATGCAAAAGTAACCGTACCCTCTCCCGATGGCAAAAAAGAGGCCTATATTTCCGAAGGGAACCTCTGGGTAAAGGATATTGAAACCGGAGAGAGGAAGAAATTGAGCAACGATGGCTCGCCCTACGCTTACTACTCTTCAAAGATCTATTGGTCGCCCGACTCGCGCAAAATTGTGTGTAGCAAATATAGTCCGGTGGAATACAGGAAATTGCTCTTAATCGCTTCATCGCCAACAACTCAATTGCAACCTCTCACGGAAGAGTATGAATACCCGAAGCCGGGTGATGCTCTGCCCGTGAGACGGCCTGCGCTTTTTATGGTAGAAACGGGTGAAATAGTCCATTTCGACATTCCCAATGTGGAGCAACAATATTATTTGGGCAATATCAGGTGGAATAAAAACAGCGAGTTCTTCACTTTCGATTTCAACAGACGCGGACATCAGCAATATGTAATTTATGCCGGAAATCTCTCGGGAGAACTGCGTCCTGTTGTAAATGAAGAGTGCGACACCTTCATCTATTACTATTCTTTGTATCAACATTGGTTCGAAAATTCCGACGAAATGCTCTGGATTTCGGAACGCGACGGGTGGAGACACCTCTATCTGTACGATGTTCTTTCCGGAAAGGTTAAAAAGCAACTGACGAAAGGTGAGTGGATTGTTAAAGATGTGGTGAGGGTGGATGAAGATAAGAGACAAGTTTTGTTTATAGGGTGTGGAATGGATAAAGGTGAAGATCCTTATCTCGAAAAATATTACTTGCTGAATATGGATAGCGGCAAAATAGTTGCCCTTACTCCCGAGAATGCCCATCACAGCGTAACTTTCTCGCACGATTATGCCTATATGTTCGACTCCTATTCCCGGGTGGATTTGCCGCCGACTCTGGTTGTACGTTCAGTCGAAAAAGGTGGAAAAGTTATCTATAAACCCGATTTGCAGCCCGATATTTCTGCCGTAAAGGCAGCAGGATGGGATCTTCCGGAGGTTTTCTGCGCCAAAGGTCGTGATGGGAAAACCGATATTTGGGGCATAATCGTTCGTCCCTCCAATTTCGATCCTTCGAAAAAATATCCCGTCATCGAGTATATCTACGCAGGACCACACGACTCCCACGTGCCTAAGCAGTTCGCTATTGAACAACGATATACTTCTGCACTCGCTGAGCTCGGATTTATACTTGTAATGATAGATGGAATGGGAACGGCGAACCGCTCGAAAGCCTTCCACGATGTTTGCTTCCAAAATTTGAAAGATGCCGGTTTCCCCGATAGGATTGCTTGGATCAAGGCTGCTGCAGCGAAATATCCCGAAATGAATATAGACAATATGGGGATTTACGGTATGTCGGCAGGCGGACAAAGCACCATGGGAGCTTTATTGTTCCATCCCGAATTTTACAAAGTGGGCGTTTCAGCGTGTGCATGTCACGACAATAGAATGGATAAAATCTGGTGGAATGAGCAGTGGATGGGGTATCCTATCGGTGACCATTATGCCGCCTCTTCCAATATGGAGAATGCTCACCTTCTGGAAGGGAAATTGCTGCTTATCATGAGTGATTTGGACAACAATGTTGATCCGTCGAGCACGATGCAGGTGGTAAGAGCGCTCATCAAACATGATAAGGAGTTTGATCTTGTGATGCTTCCGGGAGAAAGGCATACCATGGGCGGAAAATATGGTGAGAGAAAACGGCGTGATTTCTTTGTAAAACATATTCTCAACATCGAACCGCCTCAATGGAACGACAAGAACACTAGTACTGAGAAGTAACAAATAACTACTTTCGCACACTTGAGTTGCTCTCTTCACTCTGGGAGTAACAAACAGTTATGTGCGAATGATCAATAACAATCATAAAAACAAACGCTTATGTTCTCAAAAGAAACTTATATCTCGAGGAGAGAGAAATTGAAAAAACAATTTCAATCAGGTATTCTGCTTTTTCTCGGCAACGACGAGTGCGGAATCAATTACGAAGACAATACCTATTTTTATCGTCAGGATAGCACTTTTTTATACTATTTTGGAATAAATAAGCCCAACCTGGCTGCAATAATCGATATCGACGAGGACAAAGAGTATATCTTCGGCGACGAAGCGACTATAGATTTGATTGTCTGGACCGGCTCACAGCCAAGTATTCGGGAGTTGGCCGATAGGGTAGGAGTAAAGCACACCGCCAGTTTATCACAATTAGCTGAGAAGCTCAGAAAAGCCGATAAAGATAAAATTCACTATCTGCCACCCTATAGACCGGAGCATATTTTGAAGCTGAATCACCTATTAGGCTATTCAAAGGAAGAAATCTCCGCAAGAGTCAGCAAGAAGTTTATTGAAGCGATTGCCAATCAACGCAACATAAAGTCGGAAGAAGAGATTGTTGAAATTGAAAAAGCGGTAACCGTAACCTCGGATATGCACAAAAGAGCTATGAATTTCGCTCGTCCCGGAATGACGGAAGCCCAGGTGGCTGCTGTGGTTCACGAAACGGCACTTGCCGCAGGCGGAAATCTCTCTTTCCCGATAATTGCTACTATCAACGGACAATTTCTTCACAACCATTACCACGGCAACACCATAAAAGAGGGTCAACTCTTTTTACTGGATGCAGGTTATGAAACGCCCCTGGGGTATGCCGGAGATATGAGCAGCACATTTCCGGTATCGGAAAAATTTACCGAACGTCAGAAGGAGATTTATCAAATAACACTGGAGGCTCACAACAATGCCATTAAAATGGCGAAGCCCAACGTCAATTTCAAAGATGTGCACCGCCATGTATGCGAAACTATTTTCGACGGGCTGAAAGCCCTCGGATTCACGAAAGGTAATACGCAAGAAGCAGTTGCAAATGGGGCACACGCGCTATTTTTTCCTTGCGGAACCGGCCACCTGATGGGATTGGACGTGCATGATATGGAGAATTTGGGAGAAGTTATCGTGGGATATGACAATGTGCCCAAAAGCACCCAATTCGGCTTAAAATCACTTCGTTTGGGAAGGCCTCTTGAGTCCGGATTTGTCATTACTATTGAGCCCGGAATCTATTTCATTCCTGAACTGATTGACCACTGGAGGGCAAATAAAATCAATGCTGATTTTATAAATTTCGACAAAGTTGACAAATACCGCGACTTTGGCGGCATCCGCAACGAGGAAGACCTCTTAATTACAAAAACAGGAAACCGAATACTCGGCAAACCTTTGGCTAAAACAATCGAAGATGTAGAAGCAGAAAGAAAAGTGGCATTTATGAAATAATTTTTGCCGGTATCGGCAAAAATCCCTATATTTACTGTGATATCTGGCTTATAACTTGCCGATAGGTGAATATTATGAAATATATTTCAGTAACAGAATATGCCAAAAGGTACGGTATTCCGGAAAGAACAGTCAGGCATTATTGCAAAACAGGTCAAATCGACGGAGCATATCTTGTTGGAAAAACCTGGAACATACCTCCTGATGCTGTTCGACAATTGCGAGAGAGTGATCAACGCAAAGTGTCGCCACTTTTGATGGCCCTGCGTGAACAGCAGCAAATCGGTCTAAAGGGTGGCATTTACCATCGTACGCAGATAGATCTCACTTACAATTCCAATCATATTGAAGGAAGTCGCCTGACACATGATCAGACAAGGTTCATTTTTGATACCAATACTATAGGAGTGGAAGGGGAGAGTCTGCGGGTGGATGATATTATTGAAACAACGAATCACTTTCGCTGCATTGACTTGATTATAGAGAGAGCGGAAGAGAGATTGACTGAAAGTTTGATAAAGGAGTTGCATTTTATTCTAAAGTCGGGCACTTCCGATAGCCGGATGGAGTGGTTTGCAGTAGGAGAGTACAAGCTCCTGCCAAATGAAGTTGGTGGGATGCCAACAGTAGCTCCGGAAAAAGTGAGTGGGGAGATGAAGGCGCTGCTAAAAGAGTACAATTCAATGAAAACCAATTCCTTTGAGGAGATACTCGACATGCATCATAGATTTGAAGCTATTCATCCTTTCCAGGATGGCAATGGCCGAGTCGGCCGACTTATTATGTTCAAGGAGTGTCTGGCAAACGAGCATGTGCCATTCATCATAACGGAAGAGTTAAAGATGTTCTATTATCGGGGATTGAAAGAGTGGAATCAAACCCGCGGCTATTTGCTTGATACTTGTCTGACAGCGCAGGATAATTATAAAGCACTACTCGATTACTTCAAAATCAAGTATTAAAATGGATGGTACGCCCTCAGACCGTTGCTGCAATAATTGCCGGAAGTGATTAATGCAATAAGAACATAAAATATTCGCAAACATCTATTATTGCACGATTTATGTAGGTCTCTTATTTGTAAAATAAAATTGCTATGGAAACACCTATAAGAAAATTCGCTCAATCACTTACTTTTAAGGCAATTATGATTGCTGTTCTGACTTTGCTTTTGCTGATTCCGGGAACAATGATTCAGAATCTGATTAGGGAAAGACAGGAAAGGAGTCGTGAAACCGTGTGGAAAATCAACGAGAAATGGAGCAGTTCGCAAACGCTGTGTGCGCCGTTGTTGTGTGTCCCGTATACAACTATCAAACTTGATAAGGACAAAAAGCCCTACTACGAAGAACACACGCTTTACATTACTCCGAAAGAGTTGAAAATTAACGTTTCATTAACTCCTGAAGTAAGGCATTACGGCATCTACAAAGCCATTCTTTACAAAAGCGACATTCATCTTGAAGGAAATTTCTCGGATCTTGACAATCTGCAAATAGAAAATAGCGAGCTTCATCTTTATAAAGCCCAAATTGCTATCGGCATAACCGATTTGAGGGGAGTATCGGAAAATCCTAATTTTAAAATTGGCGACGAAATGTTCGAGACAACTGTCGGAGAGGCGGGATTGTTTTCTGTTTCCGAAAAAAACATTGAAGAAGAGTTGGACAAATATGGTTCGGGAAGTACATACTACAGCAACAAAACAATTTTAGGAAAATCCTTGATTGTCAATTTGAAAAACAGTGGTTTGGCTGATAGTTTGCCTTTCAGTTGCGAGCTTAAATTGAACGGCAGCGGCTCCATAAATTTTATTCCAATTGGACAAAACACCGCTGTTACTGTTAATGGACAATGGCAGTCGCCTTCGTTCATAGGCAATTTTTCTCCCGAATCGACAGTTGATAAAGAGCAGTTTAACGCCTCCTGGAATATTTTAAGTTTTAATCGCGACATTCCGGAAACGTGGTCTGATTATTATGTTACTGATTTAGGTGATACTTCTTTTGGAGTAAATCTTATTGAAACCGTTGACCACTATCAACAAAATATGCGTACGGCAAAATATGCTCTCATGTTTATTGCGCTGACATTTATTGTTTTCTTTTTTGTGGAAATTTTCACTAAAAAACCGATACACATTTTCCAATATCTGCTGGTAGGCATTTCGTTGATACTCTTTTACAGTTTGTTGCTCTCCCTTTCGGAACAAATCGGTTTTGGCTGGGCTTATTTAGTGGCGAGTGTTGCAACTATCTCTATGATAACGATTTATTTTTATTCACTTATAAAGCAAAAACTCCCTACTTTTATTCTGGCAGCCATTATGCTTGTACTTTATGCTTTTCTATATATAATTTTACAGATTGAAGATTATGCCTTGCTTGTTGGAAGCATATTCCTGTTTATAATTTTGGGAGTGATAATGTTTGTGTCGAACAAAATAAAATTTAGAAAACAGCTTTCAGGGGAATAAAGCAATGAAAAGAGTTTTGATAATTATTTTTTTGGCGATCACTTGTTTCGCACATGCGCAAGAATTGCCAACCATATCTGCAAATGGGTTTGCTTTCTCATTGGGAACTAAGTTTACGATCAAATTGATTCCTACCGATCCGGATCATTATGATTATTCAGTACTCACTTTTGAGACTTTTCATGAGATCATTGATACAAATGAAAAGGAAAAATTGTTTGAGGAAAAAGGGGAAGATAATACCGTCGTTTGTTACTTTTGTGTAGGTACTCATGGAGAAACCGAGGAAGAGAGAGATAAGAATATGAGGGTACTTTTGATTATGAAGAGCTTTTCCAAAGAGGCATTAAGCTATACTTCTGATATTCAGACAGAGGAGGAGGGAGAGTATGAGGAAACCTCCAATATGGGAACATTCCCGGGTGCAATAATGATGGAAATATGGCCATATATGATCTATTCCATCGGATTGAGGGATTTTAGAAAATATGGCACCGATCCAACTTCCGAATAGATAATCGTAATCGATTAATATAATCCTTCAACAAAGGAAGAAATGAAAAAAAGAATCATCATACTCGGAATCGTAGTAGTGTTACTTATCGGGGGACTTTATCACATTAGACAATTCTATTACCCCAAACACAATTCTGACAACGCTAAAACGGAAGTAAGCCACATTGCCGATGATGAAATAATTAAAAATGGCGACTTGATTTTTCAGACTTCACTTTCAGGACAAAGCAAAGCGATACAGCTTGCAACAAAGTCAAAATATTCTCATTGTGGAATTATTTACAGCCATAACGGAAAATTCTACGTTTATGAAGCCGTCCAACCTGTAAAGTCAACCCCGCTTGATCAATGGATTGCACGCGGTAAAGATGGTCATTATGTAATCAAAAGGCTTAAAAATGCCGACCGGGTATTGACCACCGCGACACTTCAGAGAATGAAACAGGAAGGAGAAAAATTTAAAGGCAAAGATTACGACCTTGCTTTTGAATGGTCAGACGACAAAATTTATTGCTCGGAACTTATTTGGAAAATTTATCAACGTGCGACCGGACTTGAAATTGGAAAACTTCAGAAACTTGGCGACTTTGACTTGACACACGATATGGTCAGACAAAAAATCCAAGAGCGTTATGGCGACAATATCCCAACTGATGAAATTGTGATTTCACCGGCAGCCATTTTTGAAAGCGACCTTTTAATAACAGTAAAAGAAAACTAAAAAACAGCTGCAAAAGATATCCACTAGCGAGCATAATCACTTATATACTTGACAGTTAAGCACAATTAGAATCACACGGAATGAAAAAATACCTTCTCTTAATTTCTGTATTGATAATTGCTTCATGTTCTGTTTCTAACCGGACTATGGGACGCAAGGTTCAAGTTAGCGAGAGGTTCATAACAGATACTATTGATGGAGTATATATTCCGGTCGATCTTGACGACTGTTTCACACAAATCGATGGTTTTTTGAATGATTCCACTAAAACAGAAATCAAAAATTGGAGTGAAGATGAATTGATTGCCAATACTCATTTTGGGTTTGGAATGTGGATTAGAAATAATTGGTGCTTATGGGGTGGTTCAAGACTTTCACAGTATTTTAATGACCTAGGCATATTTCATCCGGATGATATGTCGAGTACCATACTGACTAGTTATCATAGATATTTAAATGGTGAAGAGATCAGACTTCAACAACAGATTGATCATCACAAAGCATACTGGTTGGTAATGCAAGAACCTGAAAGGAAAAATTATCCCAAAGGCGTTTACAGGATCAAGTTTGGTACCAGGATGCTCTATTACTTAAAAGAGAACAATATGCCGGGGTGTGTCCATGTCCAAACTAACTCAAAAGCCGACAAAACCTGGATCTATGATTACCATTTTGGATGGAAAAAGATTACCGAAGAGGAATTCGACGAACTAAAAACTGCCGATCCGGACAAAAGAGAAGAGATATTGTTAAAATTATTTAATAGCGAAGATAAATCCAATGAGACCAAAACATTGCACTAAAAGCCTATCCAACTGTAAAGTTGCTTCCTTTGTTTCAACAATCCTAAAAGGGCTCGGGCAGATAATGCTTCAGGAAAAGAGCATTACAGGCTTGTTGTTTCTGATCGGGATTTTTTATGGTTCCTATATTATGGGTCTGGCGGCACTTTTAGCGACTATTTGCGGGACGGCTACGGCATATTTGTTTAAATACGACAAAGCCGAAATCGAACAGGGACTCTACGGCTTTAGTGCGGCTTTGGTCGGTGTGGCTGTGATGTTGTTCTTAAAACCTGTGATTTGGGCTTGGCTGTTGGTTGTTTTGGGTGCAGTAGCAGCCGCTATGTTGCAGCATTTTGCCATTAAACGCAATTTTCCGGCATACACCTTTCCTTTTGTGTTGGTAACCTGGTTGATACTCTTGGTTTGTCACTATTTCTGGAACGATTTGCTTACTGTTTCCACACCTGCTGTTGCGCAAGCAAGCGATTCGTTGACCGAAGGGTTCAAAAGTTTCGGACAGGTGATTTTTCAGGATAAATTCCTTGCGGGTCTATTGTTCTTTATAGCGGTATTCATCAGTTCGCCTATTGCGGCTATCTATGGACTTGCTGCGGCAATAGTTTCCGCTATTATGGCATTCTACCTCTCCGTGCCGCTTACTGAAATTAATCTTGGACTTTATGGATTCAATGCAGTTTTATGCGCAATTGTATTTGCCGGACCGAAGGTAAAAGATGGTTTGTGGGTGCTTATCTCGATTATTCTTGCTCTTGCCGTCAGTTTGCTGATGCTCAAAACAGGCATTCCAAAACTCACATTCCCATTCGTTTTGGCCACCTGGATTACCCTTCTTTTGAAAAACAAGTTAGTTCCCCTGTTGAAAAGAGGCAAATCATAAAACTTGCCAATCTAACATAATATAGCAACCACACAATTTAAAACATGAAAGTGAAATCCCCCACATTCAAATGCAGGGGATTTCTTTGTAGGAATTGGGTGTTTATTTCCTCACCAAACTATAGAGATCTTTTCGCCTGTCGCGAAGATTCCTTACACTTCCAAATTGGTTAAGCTCGTTAAGTAAATCCAAATCTACGTCGGCTATCAATATCATTTCTGTATTGGGTGTAGCTTCTGCCTTTACCCCATTTGTGGGGAAAGCAAAATCGCAAGGCGTAAAAACCATTGCTTGTCCATATTGGATATCCATATTATGAACTTTCGGCAAATTGCCCACACATCCCGCAATAGCGACGAAACACTCATTCTCAATCGCTCTTGCCTGAGCACAATTCCTTACACGCGAATAACCGTTTTGTGTATCGGTAAGGAAGGGTACGAAGAGGATTTGCATCCCCTCATCTGCAAGTAATCGCGAAAGTTCCGGGAATTCCACATCGTAGCAAATGAGTATGCCTATCTTTCCACAGTCGGTGTCAAAAGTTTTCACAACATCACCACCTTGCATACCCCAAACACGTGCCTCATCGGGCGTGACGTGGAGTTTTTCATATTTTTCGCGGGTACCGTCACGGCGACAAAGATATCCTACGTTATAAAGAAAATTGTCGCGCATTTCCGGCATACTGCCGGTTATGATATTGATGTTATAGGAAATAGCCAACTCCGACATATTATTTACAATCTCATCTGTATATTTAGCCAACTCACGAATAGCGTTCGGCTCGGAAAGATGGTTGTATTGAGCCATAAGCGGAGCATTGAAAAATTCCGGGAAAAGCGCAAAGTCACAGCGATAGCCTGAAACGGCATCTATAAAGAACTCCGCTTGCTGCATCATATCACCCAGATTTGCATAAGAACGCATTTGCCACTGTATCAGTCCGAGGCGGATAATCTTCTTGGCAATGGTAGCCTCATCGGTTGGCTCTTCATAATAGATGTTGTTCCAACGCATCAACACCGCATACTCGTTGCTTTTTTCATCACCCGGCAAATAGCCACGAAGTACCCGAACCGGCTGGAAGTTATTGGAAATCTGGAAATTCAAAACGGGATCATCTATCTCTTTCAGACGCACACGTCTTATATATTCGCGCGGAGAATATTGGTCGGCATAGAGATGATAATTGGGCATACGTCCGCCAAAAATGATTGACTTCAGATTAAGACGTTCACAAAGATCCTTGCGATAGTCATACATACGTCGACCTAGTCTCAGTCCACGAAACTCTTTGCTTACAAAAACCTCAATACCGTAGAGTACATCACCTTTTGGGTTATGAGCGCTGAAGTAATCGCCTACAACCTGTTTATATGTATGCTTATCGCCAAGCTTTTTATAATCCACAATGATGGAAAGCGCACATCCCGCCAACTTCCCATTTACCTTGATTACTATCTGCCCTTCCGGGAAAATATTTATGAGTTTTTGAATGTAAGGTTTGCTCCAATATCCACCGGGATCATCAGAATAAACCTGAATCATAATCTCCTTTAACTCATCATAATCTTCAATACTTAGATAACTAAGTTCAATGTTCTCAATATTACTTAAATCCATACTTTTATTTTTTAGTAACACTAAAGATACGATATTTTGAGCAGTTTTACTAATGGAAACCGTATCATTTGCCAGATAGGACTCCTTTTGAAAAACATTTAAGCGTCCACTCCCTTTACACTTCTGTAAAGTTTCTTTACACTTGATTTTTTGGATAAATATTATAAAGCACTGCTTGTCAGCGCGTTGAGCGTCGTGGCACGGTGGGTGCTTTCTTTTTAGGTGAAATGAAAATTTTATCAAAATGAAAAGAATAATAATAATCACAGTTGCTGCAATTCTTTGTTCAGGATTCCTATTTGCGCAAGATGTTATGACTCTGAAGGAGTGTATGAACTATGCTTTGGAAAATTCCTCCAGGGTTAAGATTCAGCAGATGGAGGTGGATGATGCAAGAGTTGCCCGTAGAGATGCAATATTAAATATGTTTACCCCGCAAGTTTCTGCCGGCACTTATGCCTATTCCAATTTTGGCCGCTCGGTTGACCCGGAAACAAATACATACGTATCAACTGCCTCTTTTAATAATGTTTACTCCGTTGGGGGAGGAATTACACTTTTCAATGGTTTTGCTTCCGTCAATAATGCGAAAATCAGTAAAACTGCCCTAAAAATGGGAATCGACCGGGAGACACTGATAAAAGATGAGGTGTGTCTGGCAACTATGGAGGCCTATTACAATGTGGTATATTTCGGCCAGCTCGCAGAGCTTTTGGAAAATCAGGTTGCAACAGCGCAAGGCTCTTTGAAACTTGCAAAGAAGCAAGAAGAATTGGGACAAAAGAGCTATTCGGATGTGATCGAAATGGAGGCGGAGCTATATGATAGAGAATATCGGCTCGTGATGGCCAAGAATCAATATGAAGATGCGCTTCTCAAACTTAAAGATCTGATGTTTTGGCCCTTGGATGAGGAGCTGGTTATCGATGATTCAATGGTTATTCCCGAACATGTACGGACTCTCATTGTGGAGGAGGAAACTGAAGCATTAGTCGATTATGCGATTCATTCTCTTCCCTCAATAGCCATAGCAAGGGGCGCAATGGAAAATGCAAAGCGAGATTATAGCACCGCTAAATGGTCATTTTCTCCCAAACTTTCGCTCCAGGGCGGTTGGGCTACAAGTTATTATACATATCCCCGTCAGAAAGATTATATTCCGCTCCCATTTGAAACCCAATTTCGGAACAACGCAAATCAATATATACAACTTTCTTTGACGTTTCCTCTTTTTGACAGACTCTCCACTTTTTCCAATATCAGAAAGAAAAAGAATGCTTACAACAGAGCAACTGTTCAGTATGAGCAAAAATTACGCGATGTTGAGGCGGAAGTTATAAGAGCCGTAAAGGACAGAGACGGCACCTATGCTGCCTATGAGCAAGCCGATTGTATGGCGAGGCTTCAGGAGGAGGCTTATCGCCTGAATGTAAGAAAGTTTGAACAAGGTCTTATCTCTACAATCGATTTTCAAAAAGCATCGGACAATTGGCTCAATGCAAAAACAAGCAGATTGGATGCACTCCTGAAATTTTACATAAAGAAAAGCGTAGTGGATTACTATAGTGGTATAAGTTATTTAGAACAATAAAAAATCAATAATAATGGATAGAATTATAGAAAAGAAAAAGGGTATTAAAGTGGCTTTTACTAAGAAAGCGCTCCCTTACTGGCTCGGTGCTCTATTGGCAGCATTTATAATCTGGCTCCTGGTTCGTGACAATTCAAGCACCCTGAGAGTCAACCCGGAAACACTCTTTATCAGCGAAGTTCAAAGCGGTGAATTTAACGACTACATACGTATCAGCGGACAGGTTCAACCTATGACCACCATACAGGTAAGCCCGCAAGAGGGTGGAATCGTACAGGAAATCGTAATTGAGGAAGGTTCGGTAGTTAAAGCCGGTGATGTTATTCTGCGCCTCAGCAATGATAACCTTGACCTTCAGATCCTCAATTCTGAAGCCGAACTTGCCGAGAAAGAAAATATTCTTCGCAATACATTGATCGCAATGGAGCAGCAAAGATTGAATTTGCAACAGGAGAGCCTCCAGTTGGAAATAGAAGTAAAAAAATTACAGCGCAAGTATGAGCAGAACAAGGCACTTTATGCTGAAAAACTAATCTCCCGTGAGGAATACCTGCTGGCAAAAGAGGATTATGAGCTTGCAGCAGGAAGACTGGAATTGGTGACTGAACGGGCTGAGCAGGATAGTCTATACCGTAGCGTTCAGGTTGGTCAGATGGAGGAGAGTCTCAGAAATATGAGATTGAATATGTATATGATCCGCAAAAGAAAGGATAATCTCATGATCAAGTCGCCCATTGATGGTGAACTTGGACTTCTTGACGTGGTACTCGGTCAGGCCATAGCAAGCGGAACAAAAATCGGGCAGATCAACGAGCTTGGCAGCTATAAGATCGAAGCACAGATCGATGAGCACTATATCGATAGGGTTACGGCAGGTCTGGAAGCCACTTTCGAGAGGCAAAATGAGGCCTACGACGCCGTTATCCGCAAGGTTTATCCAGAAGTTCGTGACGGCAAATTCAAAGCCGATTTCAAATTTAGCGGAGAACAGCCTGCTAATATCCGCACCGGTCAGACCTATTATCTCAATCTACAGCTCGGTCAGCCCGAAAAGGCAATTATCATTCCCCGTGGCACATTCTATCAGAAGACCGGAGGCAAATGGATCTACGTAGTCTCTCCCGACGGAGGCAAAGCAGTTAAACGCGAAATCCGCATCGGTCGTCAGAATCCCCAATTTTTCGAAGTTCTGGAAGGACTTGAGGCAGGAGAGAGGGTGATCATTTCAGGTTATGATACTTTCGGAGATAACGATGTGCTTGTATTCTAAAATTTAAGCCATGAAAATTAAAGAAATAATAACAAAAGCACTGTCGCTCGGTACCGGCTTGGCAATAGGAGTCCTGCTTATAGCCAATATAAGCTACGAGTTGAGCCATGACAGGTGCTATACGGAACCGGAACAAATTTATCAGATTCGCTCTCTCTATTCCGAAAATGGTAAAGAGAATGATTATCACAATGTCTCCGGTGCAATTGCTCCAGGTTTCAAGGAATTTATTCCCGGAGTGGAATATGCCACCAGAATGACGCCTATATGGAATAGCGATAAGTTTTCCGATGAAAATAAAAATATAATCAGCGGTTCCATTATAGTTGCAGATACCTCATTTTTCGATGTTTTTGATACGGAAATCCTGACGGGAAATCCAAAAGATGCTCTTTCGCAAAGGGGTTCGGCTATGGTATCTGAAAGTTTTGCTGACAAGTTAGGTGGCGCGACTGAGGCTTTAGGTAAAATTATCTTCAATGAAGAGTCGCCTAATTTTCCTATTACCATTAACGGTGTATTTGCTGATTTCCCTCATCATAGTTCCGTGAAACGTGATGTGCTGCTTTCAATGGAGAGCATGAGGAAAGAATCAACCGAAAATTGGGTCGGCAATGACAGATATCGCGGTTATGTGAGGTTGATGAAGGGCACGGATCCCGATATGCTTGCACCTGCCATCAGAGATATGCAGATGAAAAATTATCCGGCGGAAGCGATTAAAATGTTCCAGGATTCAGGATTGGACCTGCAATATTTTCTGGCGCCGTTAACCAGGCAGCATTTAAAATCTGAGCAAGTCAGAATCACGGTTTTGATACTTTCGATTGTAGCGCTAATGTTGATTGCTATTTCGCTACTGAACTATATTCTCTTTTCGGTTTCTGCTATCTCCAATCGTTCCAAAGAGATGGGAGTGAGAAAATGTTATGGAGCAGGCAGGAAAAATATTTATGGAATAATGTTTAAAGAAGCTGTAGTGGATGTTTTAGCGGCCATTGTGGTGGCAACTATCATAATTCTCTTTTTCAGACCGCTGATTGAGGATATTACAGGCGTTCCGGCCTCTGCGCTCCTTGTAAACGCGACATATACCGCTATTGCCCTAATATTGCTTGTAGTTTTCATTGTGGCAGCCGTTGTTCCGGGCTATCTCTATTCAAGAATTCCTGCGCAATCTGCGATCAGAAATTATAGTGAGAATAAGAGAATCTGGAAACTCTCGCTTCTCTTTGTTCAGACAGCAATATGTGCTCTGCTTCTCTCTTTGGTGCTGGTAATCAACAAGCAATATACCAAAGCCATCCATGATAAACCGGGGTATGAGTATGAAAACCTGCTCTGGACCGTGCTCACAGGTACGGACAAAAAGGTGCATCAAGGTATTGTTGATGAGCTAAAAACCCTGCCTGAGGTATTAGGCGTCGAAATGTCATACGGTCTGCCTTTGGATAGCGGTTCAGGCAATAATATAATTGATGGTGATAAGCATTTGTTCAATATTGCAGACCAATATGAAGGTACAGCCGGTTTGTTTGATCTGTTGGGAATTCCATTCATAGAGGGAAGGTATCCGCAAAGTCCATTGGAAGTTGCTGTAAGTGAGAGTTTTTTAACTGAAATGGCAAAATTCGAGGATTGGAGTGACGGCGCTGTAGGTAAGCAAATATTTGTTACCGAACACAGCCTGACACCTACACACTCCTTCACCATATCCGGAGTCTATAAGGATTATAGAATGGGCACACTCACCGGTCAGGATAATAGAGCAAGCATTAAATTTCTCGGTGAGATAGGTAAAGATGAAGATTGGATGCCGTTTATGGCGATAAAAGTGAATGAAGTTTCGAGAGAATTGATCGGGAAGGTGCAAAATATTATTCAATCCCGAATAGAAAACAGAGTGGTTGAGGTAAAGGCTTATAAAGACTCAATGCGCGAGGCCTATTCCGGTGAAAGAAGGACTAAAAACACCGTTATCATCGGTTGTGTTGTCTCTATTGTCATCGCACTCTTTGGCCTTATCGGCTATATCAGAGATGAATCTCAACGCAGAAGTAAGGAGATGGCTATCAGGAAGATAAATGGCGCCAGCGTTAAAGAGATTATAACCATTTATATAAAAGAAGTTTTGAAAATCGGTATAGTCGCCCTAATTCTCGGCAATGCAGGAGCCTATTATGCAGCTCATTTGTGGCTACAGAATTTCTCCGAAAAAATTATCCTTTCACCTTGGTACTTTATAGTAGCAGATGTCATAATTATCATCATGATTATAACCACAATTATTTTGAACAGCCTCCGTATATCGAGGGCAAATCCGGTAGAATCACTTAAAAATGAGTAGACGCTAATAGCGAAACGGATAAATGCGAATAGAAACTAGTAGAAACAATTAAACAGATAAGAACTACACGCATTAAAACACATAAAACGAATACAAACAATTAAAAACGATAACAATTATGATTACAGTTAAAGATCTCAGCAAAGTTTTCCGCACGGAGGAAATCGAGACAACAGCATTGAACAATGTTTCATTTAACATCAACGATGGCGAATTTGTAGCCATCATGGGACCTTCGGGTTGCGGTAAATCTACCCTTTTAAATATTCTTGGTTTGCTCGATAACCCAACGGAGGGCAGCTACATTTTTGCCGGCCAGGAAGTGGCCAAACTGAAAGAAAAAGATAGAACCAAATTTCGCAAAGGCAACATCGGCTTCGTATTCCAGAGCTTTAACCTTATAGATGAGCTGGATGTATATGAGAATGTGGAACTGCCTCTAAAATATATGAATATAAGTGCATCGGAGCGCAAACAAAGAGTGACTGAAATCCTCAAAAGAATGAATATCAGCCATAGAGCAAAACATTTCCCCCAACAACTTTCCGGCGGACAGCAGCAGCGTGTCGCCATTGCCCGCGCCGTAGTGGCCAGTCCCAAATTGATCCTTGCAGACGAGCCGACAGGTAACCTCGACTCCAAAAACGGCAAGGAAGTGATGGATTTGCTCAGCGAACTCCACTCAGAAGGTACAACCATCGTAATGGTGACTCACTCTCAGAAAGATGCAGCAGTTGCACAGCGTATCATCAATCTATTTGACGGTCAGATCGTAAGTGACGTTAAAAACGAATTATAGAGATGGCAAGATTTTATTTATTTAGGCGAGGTCGGGGGCTTTCTCTCTCCAGCATATTGAATGTGCTGGGTATGGCAGTAGCCTTTGCAGCCTTTTACATAATACTCTGCCAGGTAAATTACGAGTTTGGATTCAATAAGAAGATTAAAGATGTTGACCAGGTCTTTGTGATTTCCTCGGGAGAACATGCCGGCGGTGGGCAAAGAAACCTCTCTTTCTGTCGTCCTTTGGCGGAGTTGATAATTGATTCATCACCCAACATCGAGTATGGAGGAATTATCAACCTTGGCTATTATGGAAGCGGAAAGCAAAGTTTCTGGGTTAACCGGAATAATGAGAAGCAGACAGTTGAAATGAGTGCTACCCCTATCAGCGGGGATGCCCTCAAGGCCATCGGATTGGAGCCGATTGCGGGTTCATTCGAGAAAATGGTCAACAGGACCAGCTTTGCCATCAGTAAAAGCGTGGCGGAAAAATTTGATTTGGAGGTGGGGATGCAATTGAACCAGGGAGAAACTCCGGGAACAATTGTGGCTATTTATGAAGATATGCCGGAAAACTCACATCTAAAGCACTGTGAGCTTCTTTACAACCTGGATAAAGAGAATCTGGAGAACTATTCGGAGTGGGGTTACACCTATTTCGTAAAACTCATAGATCCTTCGCAGAAGGAGGATATGGAAAAAAATCTCTCCTCTACTATTCGTCCATTCTTTAAGGAAAAGCTTTTAGGTCAAATATCTGAAGCAGGAGAAGAGATTGATGCCTTGGATGAAGAGATAAATAAGGCGATAAACAGCCTTCTCGACATGGCTGATGTTCAGCTAATACCCTTTGGAGGATTATATTTCCAGGAAGGCATATCGGGTATGATAGATTTTGGAAACCGTACTACAACTACGGTGCTTCTGATTGTCGCAATATTGGTTATCGGAATCGCATTTGTAAACTATATCAATTTCTTCTTTGCCTTAATTCCTGAGCGCATAAGAGGTGTCAATACCAAGAAGGTGCTCGGTTGTTCCCGCAGAGAGCTTATTATGAGCGTAGTTGCGGAGAGTTTAACACTGATAATCGTAGCGTTGATATTGGCATTTGCCTTTGTAATGCTCTTCAATATGAGTGAGTTGGTTCATCTGGTGGCTGCAAAAACCGCTATAAGTGCCAATATAAGCCTCGCGATTTCCACAGTTATCATTGCTCTTGTGGTAGCCGTAGTTTCCAGCCTCTATCCCGCTTTCTACATTACTTCATTTGAGCCGGCTCTGGTATTAAAAGGCTCTTTCGGTGCTACGAAGCAGGGGAAAACCTTGCGTTACGGACTTGTAGGACTGCAGTTTGTCATCTCCATAGGGCTTATTATTGTCTCCTCTTTTATCAATATGCAGCGTAATTATATGGTTAATTATGATATGGGCTTTGATAAAGAGCAGTTGATTTATGTGAATACCACTTATGATATCGGAAAAAATGCCGAGGCTGTTGAAGAGAGATTGAAGAGCGACCCTCAGATTCAAGATGTTACCTGGGCTTCAGGCGAACTACTTGCACCCATAAGAATGGGCTGGGGTCGTACTTTTAAAGGCGAGGCAATTAATTTCCAATGCTATCCGGTCGCATGGGACTTTCCCGAATTTATGGGCATAGATATATTGGAAGGGCGTTCTTTCCGTAAGGAGGACGAAATTGGTGAAAATGGAGTCTTTATTTTCAATGAAGCAAGCAAACTTAAATTCGGGTTGACTTTGGATGATAAAATTAACGGGCATCTTAGCGAACCAACATATATAGTAGGTTTCTGTAACAGTTTCAGTTTTATGAGTCTTAAGGAAGAGGTGGGGCCCTTTGCACTCTATGTCTATGGGAAATCTCCCTGGAACTATCCAAGCACAGCTTTTATTCGCGTAGCTGCAAATGCAAACTACAAGGATGTAATGAAGCATATAGGCACCGTACTTAGTGAGTGGGCACCTAAAATTGCTCCCGACCAGTGGGTAATCAGCTTTTTCGACGAAAATATCGAGAAAACCTATCAGAAGGAAAAGTCGCTTTCGCAATTGATCAGTCTCTTTACTCTAATAGCTATTGTGATTTCTCTTATGGGGGTATTTGGTCTGGTAATGTTTGAAACACAATATCGCCGCCGTGAAATTGCCCTCAGGAGAGTGAGCGGAGCCTCGATAAAAGACATTCTGGTGATGTTCTGCAGCCGTTTCGTAAAGATTGTGCTTATTTGTTTTGTAGTGGCTGCACCTATAAGTTATTACATTGTCAGTCAATATTTAAAGACCTTTGCGCATCGTATTTCGATTCATTGGTGGGTATTTGCCCTCGCGTTGATTGCAGTGATGTTTGTAACCCTTTGCGTCGTGGTAATTCAGACATGGAAAGCCGCTACGGCAGACCCTGTTGATTCAATAAAGACGGAATAGGATTATGCCAATTGCCGGGAAGTCACTACATTTGTATGATCAGACGGAACTGACCCTATAAATATAGAGGAGTCTATGGCTAAAAACAAAGCAAATATATTGGTTGTCGATGACAACAGTGGCATCAGGGCCGCTTTGAAACTTCTTTTACCTATTCATTTTTCAGAGGTGGAACTTATCTCCTCTCCGAAAGAATTGATGAGTAAGATTTCAAGCTTCAGCCCTGATGTCGTGTTGCTCGACATGAACTTTCACACCGATATCAATACCGGTAATGAGGGGCTTTTCTGGCTTTCTGAAATCAAGAGTAAATATTCTGAAATCGAAGTTGTTCTCTTTACCGCATACGCCGATATTGCACTCGCTGTAGAAGGGATGAAAAGGGGAGCATTTGATTTCATCGTAAAGCCATGGGATAATGAAAAATTGATTGAAACCCTCCGCAAAGCCTCTCTTGTCAATAAAAAAGAGTCTAGACCGACCGAAACCGGAGTTGAATCTTATATGTTTTGGGGTGGCGGTAAGGCTATGAAGGCGATCCGCGAAAGGGTGAATAAGATAGCAGATACTGATGCTACTATTTTGATCACGGGAGAAAATGGTACCGGTAAAGATGTGCTTGCCCGCGAGATTCATTGCCTTTCGGAACGCGCGTCGCAACCTATGGTCAATGTGGATGCAGGAGCAATAACAGAGACTCTATTTGAAAGTGAACTTTTCGGCCATGTTAAAGGTGCCTTTACCGATGCCCATAGCGACCATTTGGGTAAATTTGAGCTTGCCGACGGCGGTACATTGTTTTTGGATGAAATAGGAAATATTCCCCTTCATCTTCAGGCAAAACTTCTGAGAGTTATTCAAAACAGGAGTGTTGTGAGGGTTGGAGACACTAAAGAGATTCCCATCGACATACGCCTTATTTGCGCCACAAACAAGGATTTGGAAAAGATGGTTGCCGAAGGGGAGTTCAGGGAAGACCTTTACTATCGTATAAATACAATTCATCTGCATCTTCCTCCTTTAAGAGAAAGGATTGATGAGATAGAGCCGTTGGCCAAACTATTTATTGGCAAATTTGCCAATAAATACAGAAGAAAAGTTTCAGGAATAGATGATGCTGCGCTTGAACTTCTACGATCTCATCCTTGGAGCGGTAACATCCGCGAGCTCCAGAATTGTATTGAAAAGGCTGTCATTCTCTCCGAAGGAGATATTTTAACTCCTAATGAGATAGAACTGAAAAGTATCCAATCGGATTCGGGGAGTAGAGAGATCGGCTTTGAAGATTCTCTCGAAGAGACGGAAAAGAAAGCCATTATGGCGGCCATTGACCGTTTTGGTGGCAATTTATCCATGGTTGCCAAATCTCTGGGGATCAGCAGGCCGACTCTTTATGCCAAACTGAAAAAATATAATATATGACAACCTGGCAAGTCATATTGTTGGTTCTTGGTGTAATTGTCGTAATGGCGATTATCACTTCTTACCTGACTTCACGCCGAATGCGTCGAAAGGTCAGTTATATGCTGGATGCTCTCGAGGATAAAGAGTATAATTTTCGTTTTGGCGAGAGAGGTGTTTTTGCCAAACGGTTTAATGCTAGTTTAAATCGTTTACGCAATCTTTTCGACCAGGAGAGAAAAGAAATCAGTGCTCAGGAGAAGTATTACGGTCTTATGCTTGACCATGTCAAAACGGGCGTAGTAGTGATCGAACAAAATGGCAGAGTCAATTATTCCAATAAAACAGCGCTTGAATTGTTGGGTGTTGCTACTCTCGGCAATATTAAACAGCTTAAAACTGTCAGCGAATCCTTGTACGAGGCTTTTGAAACTATAGTTGACACCGGTTTGGAGCAGAGAGCAAATTTTTACAATGAATCCGGAAAAGTAACCATTGCCCTAACCTCATCACAAGCCACCATAGGCCAAAAAGAGGTAGAGGTAGTAGCATTCAATGATATTACAAGCAATATTTCCGAGAGCGAACAGGAATCCTGGGCAAAGCTTATAAGAGTGCTCACTCACGAAATAATGAACACAGTGACACCTATTGCCTCTTTAAGTGAAGCTCTTCAGCAATTTGACAATGTGGAGGAGCAGGTCCGCAGCGGGCTTGAAACCATAGCGCAATCTTCGCGCGGCTTGATCAAATTTGTCGATACCTACAGGACTCTCACCAGAGTTGCCACTCCCGTTAAAAAAGCAGTTTTGGTAAGGGATCTGGTAGAAAGAGTAATTTCCCTGACACAAGAACAGGCACAAAACAGAGGGACAACCGTCATTTTCGAGGAAAAATCGGAGGACATCCTTCTTTATGCAGATGAAGGACAGATCATCCAGATCCTCATAAACATCGTTAAAAATGCTCTCGAAGCTGATGCTACGAAGATCAAAATTAGCACAGAGATCAATCTGGCCGAACAAATAATCATAGAGGTTCACAACAATGGTACCCCTATCAGCAAGGAGAGTCAGGAAGAGCTCTTTGTGCCATTTTTTACCACTAAACAAGAGGGAACAGGCATCGGCCTAAGCCTCTCAAATCAGGTAATGAGGCTGCATAACGGTAGTCTCAATCTTACAAAAAGTGACAGTACGGGTACGGTCTTTAAGCTAACCTTCAGGTAGTCAGCACAATAAGAAACGATAAGGGGCAATATTCTTTAAACTGCTCTGTCTCGAAGAACACTTTATCCTGTTCTGAAAAGGCATTGTGTGCTCATTTGTAAACAATTGAAACCCAATGAATTTATATTTTGATTGCAAAATTTTTTCTATTCTTTTGCTTGTAAATCCCTCAAAAGTTTAACTTTGTGTCCAAATACATTAGAACTATTATAATCAATCAACAGTGAAAATGTTATTTGATTAATACAATAATTTATTTTCTAATCTAAACCTAATTATTTAAGATTATGGCAACTCTCTCTAATAGTTCAAAGGCCTACAAAGGGAACGACAGAGTCCTTTTCGGATTTATTCTCGGTTTGCTCTCTTTCTGGCTTTTCGGCATGACCATCCTCAATGTCAATGTGGTCATGAACCAGGATCTCGGTCTCCCGAATTCTTCTCTCAATCTTGCTGTATCTATTACTGCTCTTTTCTCAGGAATGACAGTAGTCGTTTTCGGAGGTCTGGCAGATAGAATCGGCAGGGTCAAGATCACACGGTTAGGTTTTCTATTAGCCATTGCAGGAGCGGCTTTGATAGCATTTGTGCCGGGTAAGAGTGCACTTACGTTTCCGGTTTTGCTTACCGGTCGTATTCTTCAAGGACTCTCTGCGGCATGTATTATGCCAGCTACGCTTTCTTTGCTCAGAGAATACTGGGATGAGAAAGGAAGGCAGAGGGCAGTCAGTCTGTGGAGTATGGGAACATGGGGTGGTACCAGTTTTGCGGCCCTTGTAGGTGGAGCAATGGCTGATAATTTAGGATGGAGATGGATATTTATCGTATCCTGTGTGCTCTCCGTTCTTGGTCTCTTCCTTATACGTGATCTCCCCGAAAGCAAAGCGGAACAAAAAGGCAAAACTCGGTTTGATTATTTAGGAATGCTGCTTTTTATGCTCTTTATCGTTGCGCTACAGCTCTTTGTCAGTAAAGGCTCGGAATGGGGATGGGGTAGCACAAAGTCACTGATTTTGGCTGGTATCTCTATTGTTTTCCTGATCCTGTTCATCATTTTTGAGCTGAAGAAAAAAGAGGGGCCGTTCATTGATTTCAGTCTTTTCCGTAATAAGACCTTCACTGGTGCTACGGTCTCCAATTTGATTCTTAATAGTACCTCCGGAGTACTGATCGTCACTTTGATGCTGATGCAGCAAGGTGGAGGAATCAGTGCGGATACCACCGGTTACCTGACACTGGGATACGGAGTTGTGATCCTGCTCTTTATTCGAGTGGGCGAGCGGCTGCTACGTAAGTATGGTCCGCGCAAACCGATGATCTGGGGCTGTTTAATCCTCCTTCTTTCGATTGCATGTATGCTGCCGACCAACATTATGACGAGTACCTATATGGTATTGATGGCGATTGGTTACATCTTCTTTGGTCTGGGGCTTGCATTCTACGCAACTCCCTCGACAGATGCTGCGCTTTCCAATCTACCGCTTAGTCAGACGGCAGCGGGTTCAGGTATATACAAGATGGCATCTTCCCTCGGTAATGGTTTTGGAATTGCGATTTCCACCGCTATTTATTCCGGTATCATAGTCAACGGCAGACCTTTCACGGCTCTGGATACACTCTTTATAGGACGTCAGGACAATCTTGATTTCAGACATGGTGCCATGATAGCACTGCTCTTCAACTTTATTATGATTGTCATCGCTATCCTTGTAATCAGATTCACCGTTTCAGGTAAAACAAAGGAGGCATAGAAATATGAGCGCAAAACCCATAGAAGGAGTAGTGGCACTGCACTCCGAGATGAAACGATGGATGGAATATATACACTCTCATCCTGAAGTTTCTACAAAAGAGCATGAAACTGCACGATACATAGCTAAAGAGTTGGCCCAAATGGGCTACGAGGTACACGAAAAGATCGGCAAAGATGGTATCTATGGTGTAGTTGGACGTCTGCAAAATGGTAATGGAAAGAAGAGCATTGGCTTCCGTGCAGATATGGATGCGATCCGTCTTCAGGAAGACAATAATCTCTCCTACAAGAGTCGATATGATGGGGTATCTCATCTTTGTGGACATGATGGACACTCTGCAATGGCATTGGGAGCGGCTAAGTACTTAGCTAATACGCGAAGGTTCAATGGCACGTTACATTTCATTTTCCAGCCTTCAGAGGAGAATATGAAGGGAGGTCCTTCTATGATCGAAGATGGATTGTTCGAAAAATTTAAGATAGACCGTCTCTATGCTATGCACAATATCCCCGGTCTTGCCAAAGGAGTCTTCCATTTCCATGATGGAGAGACTATGTCTGCGGTGGATAATTGGGAAATTGAACTTACCGGTAAAGGCTCTCACGGCTCTATGCCTGAGTTAAGTATAGACCCGGTGGTGGCCGGATCTTCGCTAGTTATGGCGCTTCAGACTATCATTTCACGCAATATCTCTCCATGGGACAATGGCGTGGTGACCATCGGTGCTTTCCTGGCCGGCAATGAGGGTAATGTAATCGCAAATAGTGCTATTCTTCGACTCTCTATGCGTAATATGCAAGCCGAAACTCGCGTAAAGGTCCTCGATAGGATCCGAAAGATAACAGCAGCTCAGGCAGAATGCTATGGTTGCACGTATGAGATCCGAGAAGGACAGCCTGGTGCAGTATTGGTAAATAGTCCTGAGGAGACGAAGTTTGCCGCAGATGTAGCAAAGAAGTACTTCGGCGAGGAGAATGTTGTCTATCCCTGTAAGCCATTGATGAGTAGCGAAGACTTTGCTTTTATGCTACAAAAGAAGCCAGGCAGCTATGTAATGATTGGCAATGGAGATACCTATATGGTACACCACCCCAAATATATATTTGACACAGATATATTGCCTATAGGGGCTTCACTTTGGGTTGCCCTCGCTGAGGAGTATCTCAAATAATTAAACGAAAGCAATTATTTAAGAGATCCATTGTTTGATCAAATAATAAATGCTCGACGATGTGCCGGGCATTTATTATATTCTTTAAATAGGAAACAACTTATGTCAATGCCTCTATTTCCTGTTTGCGTTCTTTGCAAATTCGTAGAGTTGAGGTCTTATGTGACAGTAACCACCGGGATTTTTGTCAAGGTAGTTTTGATGGTACTCTTCAGCTTTGTAATAACTTGTGACGGGATCGATTTTGACATATATCGGAACCGAATACTCCTTGCTGATCTCATCGTGGACCTTTTGTGCGACAGTAGCATCTGAGGTGTAACCCGGATGGTAGAAAATCCCGCTTTTGTATCGTGTGCCGATATCCCGGGCCTGACCGTCGCTACGGGTAGGATCTATTGCCTTTAAGAAAAATCTCACCAGATCTTCCAGGTCAAGCACTTCGGCATCATAGAGTACCTTTACACATTCCATATAGCCGGTAGTATCGGTATAAACCTCTTCGTATGTAGGGTTGGGTGTGGTTCCATTGACATATCCCACCTCAGTATCAATTACTCCCCGAATAAGATTGAAGTATTTCTGGAGACCCCAGAAACAACCTCCCGCGAACCATATTGGTTGTAGATTTCTTTCCATGGAACAAATGTAAGTAAAAATGACAAAATAGATCTAAAAATCGAATAGTTGTTATCTTTGCTAAGAATTATGGATGAAAAATACAAACTCGTATATCAGAAGGTGGAGGCTATGGCCTCAATGGAACACGATCCAATTGCCAATATGGCCAATATCGCGGCTTTGCTCCACGAAACTTTCGGATGGTGGTGGACCGGTTTTTACCGTGTGCAAGGAGAAACTCTTGTACTGGGCCCTTTCCAGGGACCGGTGGCCTGTACCAGGATTCAATTTGGGCGCGGAGTTTGCGGTACTGCCTGGAAAATGCGTGAAACTATTGTGGTACCCGATGTGGAACAGTTTCCTGGCCATATAGCCTGCAGTGCTCTTTCTAGAAGCGAGATTGTAGTTCCCATTTTCAAGGATGATGTTGTGGTCGGAGTTCTCGATATTGACAGCAAAGAATTGTCGGCTTTTGACCAAACAGATGCATTTTGGCTTGAGAAGATAGTAGCTCTACTCTAGATCTTCCTGTACCTCTATCCATTCCACTTCTCCGCCCCAAAGCTCCAGAAAACGGCGAAATCCTTCTTGAGAAATAGTTACACTTGCGGTGTTGTCGCAGGGGTGGAAACTTATCTTTTTGCTCTGCTTCAGGTCATTATCGAGATAAAGTTTGACACGGTGTCCATTGGGGAATAGTTCTTTTGGATTGACATTGGTGCGGTTTTTAAGTCCCATATCGTTTATAAGCCCAAACAGGGAGACAGATCCGGGCGTTAAACCAAGGCAACGCTGCATCCTTTCAGGTGAGGCGAAAGAGAGTTTGCCCTGCTTGAGTGCCTGTTCCAATGAGCGGATGTCGAGATTTTTGTGACATTCAAAACATACCAGATAGTGGCGGTTACCCTTGTGGTTGCGGAAGAAGAGGTTCTTACAGTGGGTGGAGTCGATTTCTTTCCAGTATTCCATCGCCATTTCTATTGTAGGGAGCGGGGGATGGGTGTAAATTTTATACTCTATTCCGGCATTTTCCAGGAATTCCAGAACTCCTGTTATTGTTTTGTTGTATTTCATTTATGTGAAGTCTCTATTATGTTTATTTCAATCTTATTCTTTTGTTTCCTTTGACAGATAATTCTCACTCTAAAACCTTTTCGTATCTCATCTCGATTATGCCTTTGCATACTCTTTTTTCCGAAGGGAGGAAACAAAACCTCTTATAAACCTCCAAATGTCAGGAATGAAGAGTACAGGGGAGGTGCAGAGCAGTATAAGTCCCCAGTCACTCCAGGAGAGCGGAGCAACATCGAAGAAGGCTCCTGCAACGTTGGTTATAAGGTACTGGCCAAGTAGAATGACACCGGCAACCATTACCAGTGTCAAAGAGGCGGATTCTTTGAAACGTTTGCGATTAAACAACGAATCCAGGATATCCTGCAGTACGCTCCCTTTAGTGCGGAAATATCTTGCATTAAACAGGTTCCAGAACTGAAGCATGACAAAGATGGAGAAGAAGACTCCCCTCTCAAATCCCGAAAGATGTTGCTTTGTGCTGGGATCTAAGGCTTCTCTAAAGAGTCTATTGAGGGTCTCCATATTTAGCAAATCTCTCACTGAATTGATATCCGTGTGCCAGAGCAGCCGCCAGATCAGGGTCATCACAATAAAGAAAATCAGGCCTCCTACTATAATACGGATAGCCATCTTGCGGTCTATTATATGGCTTTTTGAATCTCTCGGAGGGGCATTCATCACTCTGCGATCGGGAGGTATGGAGGAGAGTGCCATTGCGGCAAATGTGTCCATTATGAGATTGACCCATAGCATTTGTGTAACTGTCAGAGGTGAGTCCAGTCCAAGGAAAGCTCCCAGCAGCACTATCAGGCAGGCGCACACGTTGATGGTCATCTGGAAGAGAATAAAGCGCTTAATATTGAGGTAGAGCGAACGTCCCCATAGAATACCTTTGTTGATGCTGGTAAAGGAGTTGTCAATTATAGTGATATCGCTTGCCTCCTTGGCTCTGGAGGTACCGTCACCCATCGACAGACCCACCTGTGCCTTTTTGAGAGCAGGAGCGTCATTTGTGCCGTCACCTGTTACTGCTACTACTTCGCCCATCTCTTGAAGTAGAGTCACCAATCGGGCCTTGTCTTCTGGACGTGCCCTGGAAAGTACTTTGAGCTCGGGTATGACACGAGTTTTGATCTCTTCGTCGCTCATAAGGGCAAATTCCGCTCCGGTGAGTACCTGCATGGGTTCATGAGTATCCATAATTCCTGACTGCCGTGATATTTCATTTGCCGTAAGCGCAACATCTCCTGTAATCATTATAACTCTGACTCCTGCATTGTTTCTGCATATATCAATTGCCTCTCGTACATCATCCCTTACCGGGTCGGCGATGCCAACTATGCCGGCAAAGATAACCGGAGCTTCCTCAATATCCATCTCCTGGTATGCGAAGCCGAGTGTACGCATTCCTCTGGCTTGATAATTCTCAAGATGAGAGATAATCTCCTCTTTTGCGCGGTTGCCGGCGATACTGTCCGACATTTCCAGCACAATCTCCGGTGCGCCTTTGATATAACGTACTATCTTATCTGTACCCTCATCTTTTGCAACGGTTATCATCTTCTTGGTCTCCGTAGAGAAAGGTTCCTGAGAGATGATGGTAAGACTTGCTCGCAGCGCACGATAGTCGTATCCAAGTCCGTTAAGCCAGAGGAGCAATGCTCCTTCGGTGGGATTGCCTATTACGCGGAGTTTGCCGGATTCGTCGTCAGAGAGTTCTGCAGTGGAATTGATCGAGATGCTCAGGGCCATAAAGTCCATCTCTACTCCTGAGAATTCCTGCTTCACCACACTCATTTTATTGTAGGTGAGCGTACCGGTCTTGTCGGTGCAAATGACAGTTGTTGCACCCATTGTCTCGCAAGCGTGGAGTTTACGTACTAGATTCTTTTCCTTCAACATTTTACGCATGCTAAGCGCAAGTGATATGGTAACGCTCATTGGGAGTCCTTCCGGCACTGTCACAACTATCAGGGTTACCGCAAGCATTACTGAGTTGATGATGACATGGATAATATCCAGTATTTCGCGCTCTCCGGAACTGCTGGTGAGGAAAAAGATCAGCAGACGTCCGATGACTACCAGTGTTGCGATGATATAACTAGCCTTGGTAATCGTTTTTGCGAGACGATTGAGCTGCTCGTTGAGAGGAGTTTCGACAGTGCTCTCCTCCTGGAGAATTTGGGCACCCTTGCCCTCTTCGGTTTCCGGTCCAACTGCTGTGACCTTATAGAGAGCAGTTCCCTCAATAAGAGTAGTACCTCTTAGGAGAAAATTCTGGGGATAGGTGCTCTCCGGTCGCGTAGGGTCAATCTCCACATATTTCCTGGTGAATGGTTCTCCGGTAAAATTGGACTCGTCAATGCGCAGGGAAACCGCCTCCAGCAGAATACCGTCTGCAGGAATCTCATCTCCACTTTCCAACTTGACAATATCCCCGAGACAGACATCTCCTCTTGGAATCTCGTATATCTGTGGCCACCCGCCCTTTTCAGATTCGTATGCGCTGCGCCACCTGAGTACCTTGACTTTACGCTCGTCCTTGGCTTTATTTAGTATCTTGAACTCTTTTTCGGCATTATACTCAAAAATAAATGCAATGCCGGTAGCGAGTAATATGGCAATAAGAACTCCCAAAGGCTCAATCAGGCAGGAGGCGGACCTTCCCATTACCAGCATCTCATACAAGGAGATACAGAGTGAGAGGCCTAGTGCTACCAGCAGAATTATTATAATGGGGTCCTTGAATTTGGCCAGATAGGCCTTCCATAAGGGTTCGCTCTCCGGTTCCGGAATAATATTGCAACCTTTTCCATTAATTACCTCCGGAGAATCTGCACAAAGGTATCTATAGTTTTTTCTGTTTTCTTCTGACATTTGCCAATTGAAATCAATTTATTGAAAAGACGAAGTTACCATTTTTTTGTGGAGGCTGTCAAAAAATAGTTGTATTTCAAATACTTTTGCTTACTTTTGCAGCTCCAATGGGGTATTAGCTCAGTTGGTAGAGCGTTTGAATGGCATTCAAAAGGTCAGGAGTTCGATTCTCCTATACTCCACACCCTTTCGCCCCGCAGAATTGTGGGGCTTTTTTGTTAGAGTGGAAAATTCCGGATTTATGAAAAAAATACGCCTCACAGCCGTTCGCAAAGTAGAACACAAAGATCTGATCGAAAAATATGAAAACCCCATTGAGCACGCATGTGATGTCAATGAAGGCGATGTTTGGATTGCAGAGGGGTGGGAAATGCCTGAAGGATTCTGTCCAAGTGCATGGGAATCCATTTCGCCATTTGTGCTGGCACTTTCACACGGAGCTTCAGGTTTTTATCACGGATGGATGAAAAATCCATACTCGGCGATGATTTCGTGCAACGACGGCTTTCGTCCCGTAAGTTTTCTTATCGAAGTGATAGATTAAAACCCCTGATAATATGAAAAAACTGATTGTCATAGATTCCTGCATGCGGGCTGAATCCAGGACAAAACTGATTCTCGATGCTGCCGTGGCTGAACTTTCCAAGAGATATGAGGTGGAGATCATTGATGTCAATTCCGTAGGACTGCCACCGTTGGATAAAGTTACTTATGTGGATCAACGAGAAAATGGGAACATTCCTCCTTTGGCTGTGGAAATAGCGCGTAAAGTAGCCGCCTGTGATCGCTTGGTTGTGGCAGCTCCTTTTTGGGATATGAGTTTCCCTGCAATTCTGAAGTCATTTTTCGAAAATATTTCACTATTCGACATAACTTTTACGGACGATGGAACTACTTGTCGCGGGCTTTGTAAATGCGAAAAAGTGCTCTATATCACAACACGCGGTATGGATATCAAGACAGGAGATCCGCTTGAGCAGGGTTTTCCATATCTGACTGCCCTTTCATTTCTCTGGGGCCTCGGTGAAGTGATCACCGTCGCCGCTACCAATATGGACTACCTTTCTCCCGAGGAGCTTGCTTTGCGTATTGAAGCTGCTAAAAAAGAGGCAGTTAAGGTTAGTTTCGAGTTCTGAGTATTGAGTTCCGAGTGAGTTGTTGAGTGATGAGTATGTAGTGTTGCGGGGTACGTGTTGCAGGGTTCGGGGAAGTTGGCAAATGTAGCTAGTAGCTAACGGCCAAAGGCTAGCGACCTGCACTAAAAAAGAGAGCTAAATGCTCTCGAAAATAGGAGCAAAGCGAGTACGCAGCGCTTCTGCGCTGCTTTGGTTCCCTAGGGGAACCATCAAAAGGAGGGGTAGATAAGGAGCGAAGCGACCTGCACTAAAAAAGAGAGCTAAATGCTCTCTTTTTTAGTGCCCAGGACAAGACTCGAACTTGCACGCCGTTATCCAGCACTAGCCCCTCAAGCTAGCGTGTCTACCAATTTCACCACCTGGGCGTGAATTAGGATTGCAAATATCAATCAATTTTTTCAAATACGCAAAAAATATTTAACTTAGTGTAATTATTTTATATAATACTATAATAATTATGATTGAACGCTATACGGAGGAAATTGCCAAAATGATACCCTCTGCATTCAAATCTAAAGGTCACACCATATACCTGCTTGGCAAACTTACAGATGAGGTTGAAGATGGATTTATTACCAACCTTTTGCTGCCTCTTGTGGAGGCTATAAAAGATGATTTAGTGGAAAGTGTTTTTTTCTTGGGAGAAACTTCTTTGGTAAATGCCCTTGTGGAATGCTCCACACCGAGAACTCTTGGTTTTGATATCACCACAGACTCAGAAATGGAGGAAAAAGAGTTTCTCGACGGCAATTGCGGTTATGCTGCTCTTATCACTCTTAATTCGCAACAGGAGAATCCTTTTATCGAGATGATGTTTGATGCTGGTGTATCATTGATGTTGCTGGGTCATGTAACGAAGGGCAGTCTTAGAATAGACGACCGCGATTGTGGCTTTATTGGAGATTACGTGAAGTAATTATGCTCAATAAGGATACGGGATCCATGTCTGCGATGTTTGACAACATCGCTCCGAAATATGACTTCCTCAACCGTTTGCTTTCCCTGGGTATGGATCGCCTTTGGAGGCGTCGTTTGGTCAGGCGTCTTGATAAGTCGCTCAGACTTCGTACCGGAGATAATGGTAATACAACAACTGCGATTCTGGATGTGGCTTGTGGGACGGGCGATTTGACAATTGCGTTAGCTCGCAAGGGTTGGTCTATTACGGGGGTTGATATTTCCCGAGGTATGGTGGAAATAGCCCGCCGGAAATGTGTTGCAAAGGGTGTAGAAGCTTCTTTCGAGATTGCTTCCGCCGATTCGCTTCCTTTCGCTGACGGTGCATTTTCCGCTGCGACTATCTCTTTCGGTATCCGTAATTTTGACCGGAGGTCGGAGTGCATTGATGAGATATTCCGTGTTATCGCCCCTTCCGGAGAGTTGATGATACTTGAGTTTGCGTTACCACGCTGTAGTATTTGGAGAGCAATTTATATGTTTTACTTTAAGTACATATTGCCCTGGATTGGAGGAATAGTTTCGGGCAATAGAAGTGCCTACCGTTATCTGCCCGAGTCGGTGATGCAGTTTCCAGCTTATGAGGAATTCTGTGCTGAACTTACTGCTGCGGGTTATACCGATGTTTCTTATGAGTCCCTTATGTGTGGAGTGGCTCTTTTGTACAAAGCTCATAGACCTTAGATTAAGATTATGACCTGGACTCTTTTTTGGAAAATATGCTCCTTTGCCCTCTATTTCGCCAATATTATCCTGGTGATTTATGTTGTTTGGAGACTTGTGATGAAAAAATCGGATCCCATGAAGACACTTACATGGATTCTGGTGCTGATTCTGCTGCCCTATATTGGATTGATCCTTTACCTGCTCATAGGTCAAAATTATCGCAAGGATGCCATTTTCAAAAATAAGAGAATAGTGGATGTGGAGGTGCGCAAAAAACTCGCTTTGGACCAATTGCATCACTACAAAGAATTGGATAATTTGCCAATCCCGGTCTCTCCATATAAGAAACTTATCCGTCAGAATCTGCTGGGCAATTATAGCATACTCACAGTAATCGACAAAATAGATTTCTATTTCTCCGGAAAGGAGGCACTCGATGCTATGATTGCCGATATGGAGTCGGCGGAACAACATATACATTTACAGTCATTTATATTTATGGATGACAATATAGGAACCCGTATCCGCGATCTTTTGATCAAAAAGGCCTCTGAAGGAGTAGAGGTGCGGGTTATCTACGATAGCGTTGGCTCTATAAAGACCAAAAGACGCTTCTTCAATGAGATGCGTCAGGCAGGCATAGAAGTGCTCGAATTCTCACCGGTGCGTATTTTCAGACCCACCTATAAGATCAATTATCGCAATCACCGCAAAATACTTGTCATTGACGGTCGCGTTGGGTACATAGGTGGTATTAACATAGCAGACCGCTATTATGACGGTGGCGTCTATGAAGAGTGGAGGGATACTCAGATCAGAGTAGAAGGGGAGGCCGTTTTTCCGATGCAGTCAAGTTTTTTACTTGACAGATATTTTACCATAAACCGACATCTGACGCGTCGCAGGAAGTATTACTCTGATATAGACATTGAAAATCTTTATCGTCACAAAGCTGAGAGCGGTATTTATTCACAGTTTCTCACCTCCGGACCGGATAGCGATTGGTCCAGCATAAAGGAGTGTTACTTCTCCATGATTACCGGTGCCAGCCGACGCATTTGCATCACTACACCCTACTTTACCCCTTCAGAATCACTTATGAATGCTATTCGTACTGCATCCCTTGGAGGAGTTGAGGTCAATTTGATGATGCCCTCCCGATCGGATTCCGTGCTGATTCACTATTGCTCAATGTCCTATATCAAAGAATTGCTTAGGGCCGGTGTCAATGTTTATCTCTTCAAAAATGGCTTTCTCCATTCCAAAAGTATTAGTGTTGATGGGGAAATCTGCATGGTGGGTTCAGCAAATATGGACAATCGCAGCATGCTTTATGACTTTGAGGTGATGTCCGTAATATATAGCCCACAGTGTGCAAATATTATAGAAGAACAGTTTGGCGAAGATATTTCAAGATGTGAAAAACTTTCGCTGCAGAAATGGAAAAATCGTGGATATAAGGAGAAGATCTATGAAGGCCTCGCCCGTCTGGTAAGCCCCATGTTGTAATAATATCATTTTTTTTAATCAAACCATCGGATAATTAATTACTTTTGCGCGCCCTTTTAAATCGTAGGGCTCAAAATATGGATAGTATAAGGAACATTGCGATTATCGCGCATGTCGATCACGGTAAGACCACACTGGTTGACAGAATGATATATCAGGCACGTCTCTCCAGGGATATGGAGAAGATGGGAGAATTGATCCTCGATAGTAATGATTTGGAGAGGGAAAGAGGTATCACTATTCTTGCGAAAAATGTTTCAGTCCCCTACAAAGGAGTTAAAATCAATATAATTGATACACCCGGTCATGCCGACTTTGGAGGAGAGGTAGAGAGAGTTCTAAATATGGCTGACGGTGTACTGCTGTTAGTGGATGCCTTCGAAGGGACAATGCCCCAAACCCGTTTTGTGCTGCAAAAAGCTATCGAGATGGGCAAGAAACCGATTGTGGTTATCAACAAGGTTGACAAACAGAACTGCCGTCCGGACGAGGTCAACGAAGAGGTATTCGACCTGATGTTTTCTCTCAGTGCCAGCGAAGATCAACTCGACTTCAAGACAGTTTACGGAAGCGCAAAACAGGGTTGGATGTCACTGGACTGGCGCAAGCCTACAAATGACATCACGGTATTGCTTGACGCCATAATAGCTGAAATCTCCGCACCACAGGTGCAAGAGGGCACTCCGCAGATGCTGATCTCCTCGCTCGAATATTCGCCCTATGTGGGCCGTATCGCAATCGGCCGCATCACTCGCGGTGAGTTGCACTCAGGTATGCACGTAACCCTCTGCAAGAGATATGATATCAAAGAAAAGCAGAAGGTCAAGGAACTGATGGTCTTTGAGGGTCTGGAGAAGAAAAAAGTGGATAGCGTGGGCTGCGGTGACATCTGTGCTGTGGTGGGTATAGAGGGATTTGAAATCGGTGATACAATAGCCGACTTTGATAACCCTGAACCACTACCTCCAATTACTATTGATGAGCCTACGATGAGTATGCTCTTTACCATCAATGACTCTCCATTCTTCGGCAGAGAGGGCAAATACGTCACTTCGCGTCACCTTAAAGAGCGTCTCGAGCACGAACTGGAAAAAAACCTCGCGCTTAGGGTCAAACCGGGTGTTGCCCCGGATTCCTTTGTTGTCTACGGAAGGGGAGTATTGCACCTTTCTATTCTCATAGAGACCATGCGTCGCGAAGGTTTTGAACTGCAGGTTGGTCAGCCCAGAGTGCTGGATAAGACTATCAATGGACAGCGTTGTGAACCAATAGAATATCTAACCATTGAGGCCCCCGAAGAGTTTGTAGGAAGGGCGATAGAGTTCTCCACCCGAAGAAAAGCGGCACTGATACGGATGGAAGGACGTGGTGATCGCACTCATCTGGAGTTTGAAATTCCCTCCAGAGGTCTGATGGGTCTGAGAAGCAATTTGCTAACTGCCACCCAGGGAGAGGCTGTGGTATCCCACCGGTTCAAAGGATATGAACCCTACAAGGGTGACGTTGAGAAGCGTACTAATGGCTCTCTTGTTGCGCTCGAAACCGGGCTTTCGGTAGCATATGCAATGGATAAACTAAAGGATAGAGGTAGTTTCTTTATTTTTCCCGGAGAAGAAATCTACGGTGGGCAGGTGGTGGGTGCTCATTCACGCGAAAACGATCTTGTAATCAATCTGTGTAAGACTAAAAAACTCACTAACATTCGTGCAGCAGGAGCCGATGAAAAGATAATATTGCCTCCCCCGATCCGATTCAGCCTTGAAGAGGCGTTGGAATATATCCGGGAGGATGAGATGGTAGAGGTTACCCCGAAATCGATGCGTATCAGGAAGATTCTACTTGATGAAACCGCAAGAAAAAGGGCAAACCAGTAGGGGTTATTAAAAAAATTGTTATATTTGCAGCCCAATTTTGCGCCATGGAGAAGGTAAATGACAGCATAAAGGTCCCTTTGAGGGGGTTGCCCAATGGTAGTCACACCTTTGAGTACCAAGCAGATGGAGAGTTCTTTCAAACCTTTGGAAGCGAGATTATCCAGGATGCCGTATGTGATATTTGGATGGTTGTGACCAAGAGTCGTGACTTTATAAAACTTGACTGCACCATCATTGGAAGCGTTATTGTTGAGTGTGACAGATGTCTTGATGACCTGCAAATACCGATTGAGGTGAATAGGGGGCTTCTGGTCAAATTTGGTTCTGAAGAAGATGTCGACGTTGGAACTGGAGATGATGATGTGATGATGGTTGACGATACAGCGGCAATGTTGGACCTGAGTCAGTTTGTGTATGACTATGTCTGCCTGGCGCTTCCTTTACAAATGGTTCATCCCGAAGGGGAATGTAACCCTCTGATGACAGCCTATCTGGCAAAGGAAACAGGCGGTGAGGTCTCAGTTGAGTGCAATATGCCTTTCAGCGGTTTGAAAGATTTGTTGGATAATAAAAACAATTAAAATATTTTAAAATGGCACATCCTAAACGTAAGGTCTCTAAACAGCGTAGAGATAAGAGAAGAACACATTACAAGGCCACAGTTCCCACTCTGGCTACCTGCTCCAATTGCGGTGCTGCTGTAATGTATCATCATGTATGCCCTGAGTGCGGATATTATCGTGGTCGCCAACTTATTGAAAAGAGTGTCGATTAATCAAGGCATACTAAGCCAGAGAATCGGTCTGCCCCTGTAGTTCAACGGATAGAACGAAAGTTTCCTAAACTTTAGATAGCAGTTCGATTCTGCTCGGGGGTACAAGTGGTACGAGGTACGGGTTGCGGGGTACGTGGTGAATACTAGGTAGTTACAAAAAAGACGGAATTTTTTCCGTCTTTTTTGTGTTTTTTCAAATAGTAATGTTTAGTTGTCAATCGGATTCGCCTGCGGCTTTCAGTCGTTCTGCGTTTTCAGCAATCTGCAATAGATCAATTACTTCCTGGATTGCTCCGTCCATAAATACGGGGAGATTATGCATTGTGTAGTTGATACGGTGATCCGTTACACGTGACTGAGGATAGTTGTATGTGCGGATTTTAGCGGAACGGTCTCCTGTAGAAACCATGGTTTTGCGCTTTGCTGAAATTTCGTTGAGATATTTCTCATATTCCATATTGTAAAGGCGGGTGCGGAGTTCAGCCAAAGCCTTGTCATAGTTCTTGATCTGGGACTTTTCGTCCTGACACTGAACCACAATTCCCGAAGGGATATGTGTCAGTCTGATAGCCGAATAAGTGGTGTTTACAGACTGACCGCCGGGTCCTGAAGAACAGAATGTGTCTTTACGGATGTCATTCATATTGAGTTCGATGTCAAACTCATCTGCTTCGGGCAGCACGGCAACGGAAGCCGCAGATGTATGTACACGGCCCTGTGTTTCTGTCTGGGGCACACGCTGTACGCGGTGTACTCCGCTTTCATACTTGAGAGTGCCGTAAACATTGTCACCGGAAACCTTACAAATCAACTCCTTGAAGCCACCCGAAGTGCCTTCTGACTGACTGGTAACCTCAAGTTTCCAATTCTTGCGCTCGCAATATTTGGCATACATTCGGAACAAGTCTCCGGCAAAAATTGCCGCTTCATCTCCTCCGGTACCTCCACGAATCTCCATAATGGCATTTTTGCTATCCTGAGGATCAGCAGGAATAAGAAGAACCTTAATTTCTTCCTCCATTTCCGGCAATTTCTCCTCAATCACGGCAATTTCTTCCTTGGCCATTTCACGCAAATCCTCGTCTTTCTCATTTTGAAGAATATCTTTGGCACCTTCGTAGTCCGACAACATTTTGCGGTACTTATTACCGGCAGCAATAATAGGTTCAAGCTCTTTGTACTCCTTGTTTAGTTGTACATAGCGCTTCATATCAGCAATAACTTCGGGATCAGCTATCTGCTTTGAAATGGAGTGGAATTTCTCTTTAAGTCCGTCCAGTTTAGATAATATATTATTGTCTGCCATAATTGCTTGTCAAAATTTTGCCGCAAAGATATAAAAAAACATATTATTCATTCTTTTTATCTTTAGCCTTATCCTTTCTCTCTTTCTCTTTTTGTTGTCTTTCTTTTACCTTGGTTACCTCTTCGGGTGAGAGCCATTTCGCCAACCAGGCATCTGTTTCGTAGAGCATATGCATCACATTTTCATAAGCTGAATAGCCGTGGCTCTCGTAAGGGAGCTGTAGGTATCTGGCTGTTCCTCCATGTCCTGCAACGGCGTGGTATAGGCGTTCTGACTGGATGGGGAATGTGCCGGTGTTGTTGTCCATCTGGCCATGTATAATCAGAATAGGAGTTTTGAGTTTATCTGCATAATTAAAGGGTGACATCTTATCATAGACCTCCTTTGCTTTCCAGTAATTTCTTCTTTCGCTTTGGAATCCAAATGGGGTAAGAGACCTGTTGTAAGCGCCGCTACGCGCAATGCCGGCTTTAAACAGATCGGTGTGAGCCAGCAGATTAGCAGTCATAAATCCGCCATAAGAGTGGCCTCCGATAGCAACTCTGTCTCTGTCCCCGACTCCGATGGAGTCAATGAAATTGATGGCGGCTTCTGCGTTCATTATCAGCTGGCTGATGAACACATCGTTCGGCTCTTTGTCCTTATTTTCCGAGATTATATACATCGAAATACCGTCCATTACTGCGTAGCCCTGAGTAACCCAGAGTACTGCAGAACCGTAACCTGGCCTGAGGAAATTATATCTCGCAGGGCGACTCTTCTCAGCTTCGGCCACACTCTTGAATTCATAAGGATATCCCCACATAAGCACGGGAAGTCTGCCATCTCTCTCTTGATCATAGTCAGCAGGCAACCAGAGATTGGCACTGAGTGTCACTCCGTCTGCACGTTTGTATGTTACGAAATTTCTGGTTACTCCACTTAAGATGGGCACCGGGTTTTCAAAGAAAGTAAACTGTCTGTGAGTGTTCTTTCTATTTCTGATATCCACCGCATAGTAGTTGGGAACTTCACTTATGGACTGTCGTTCGGAGATAAATTTGAGTCGATTGAAATCTGTAATCCCTATCACGCGCTCCTGGTAGGGCGCAGTACCGCTCCATAAATTCTCTATTTTGCCATTTTTGATGGTAATTTTGTCAATGAAAGACATTCTGTCTCCATTTTCATCAGGACGTCTGGTGTCATTGAGGAATAAATGGGAACATTTGCCGTCAGTATAGAGCACTCTTCTGCCATACTGATTGGGGACCGTCCAAAAGCGTCCGTAAACAGGAAAATTACCCAGGGTGTCCACATCTGTGCTTTCGGTAAAGAGAATATGTTTAGGTGCAATTGTATCGCAGGGAGTGAATGCTACTGTCCTGGTAAACTTCTGTTTCTGCGAACTTTCCGTGTAGACCGCAAGCTGGGAATTCCCCCAGGTGATGCGACCTATTCTGTATTCAGGAGCCAGCACCAATTGTTTCTCTTCAAGGTTGAAAGGTTCGGAGCACTGATAGATTTTGTCGGTAAAAGTCTTTTCGGGTTGCTCTTCATTATCGTCTGCGTTAGTATCCGGTGCAGCAAATGGCGAGGGACTCGATTCTCCCTCTCTCCAAACGAGGGTAGCTGGCATATCGCTTCTCCATTCAAACCCCATTTTGCGTGGGGGTTCGGGAATGTTGGCTGCGGAAGTATCTTTAGGAGCTTTGTCGCGGAGTGCCTTTTCGGCTTTCTCCTTGTTGGTATTGCTCAGTACGACCAGAGTCTTTCCGGAAATAGTGCGGATTTCGCGAATACTCGGGAAGGAATTATGTCCTTCCATATAGGAGTAGGGGTGTTGTTCGGTTGTAACCATCATAAAGCGTGAGTCGGGTGAAATGTCATAGTCGCGCACCACTTCCTTAGGGCCTGCGATTGAGGTTTCTCCGTTGCTATAAATGGCGAACATTACTGTACAGTAGTAATCGTAGAGTATTTTGTCGAAAGGTGATGTGAGCAGATCCTGATATGTCCTTACGGAGTTCCTCTCTCCAAGGTTTTCCTGTACGACCGGACCGTCGGGAAGGGTTGGAGTGGGTACCGGGCCAATGTCGGATGGAACGCTTTTGTAAATAATTCTCTCGTCATCAAGAAATTCGTATGCACTACTGTTGGAAATGGTAGTGTTCACTTTGTGCTTGTTGATTTTGATTGCTTTAGGAGTCGGATCCATAACATTGACGCGCCAAAGTTCCATCTCGTCCGGAGTTTCATTCAGAAAGCAAAAGTATTTGCCGGAAGGTGACCATTTTATATCTCGGATCATGGCATCCGAGGGCATTTCCGCTATTTGAGTCAAACCACCGGTGGCCACATCGAGCAGGGTGATTGTGTTGAAATATGATACACGGGTTTCTGTGAAATTTTTGGGGTTGATGCGAATACCGCCGATACGTAGTTCTTCGGCTGCTAGAGTCGCGAGGGGTACTAGGGCGCACTCTCTTTCAGCTATTATCCCACGTGTATAGTCGGGACTGAATGTTATATTGGGAAAGGGTTTGGACATAATAATTTCTGCAATCTCCTTTGGAGGCATTTGATATTTGATGTCCTGTGCACCTGCAATCAGCGTGATAATTGCTGCAACTGTCGTGAAAATGAGATGTTTGAAGTGGTTCATGGTGTTTATAGGATTTAAATTTTCGTAATGAGCAAAAATAATAAAAATATGCAAACATTTTTTGCATTTGATTGAAATAGTGACTACTTTTGCACGCCCTTGGTAAAAGGGATCTATAAATATAGTCTAACTACTTATTGCAAAAAAATTATTAACCAAATGAGTGAAGAATTGATTGATGTCGCAGTAGAGGAGCAGGCTCCGATAGAAACACCGGAGCAGGTAGAAGCCCCCATCGAAACTGCAGACGAGGCCACAAAGGCCAAAAAAATTAGCAATGCATCGGCTGACAACAGCACCTTTAACTGGGATGCATTCGAAAGCGAAGATTTCTATGATGCTGACAGAGCAGCCATAGAGGAGAGTTACAGCCAAACCCTTTCACGCGTTAATGAGAACGAAGTTGTAGAGGGTGTAGTGGTTGCAAAAGACAAAAGGGAAGTAATTGTGAACATCGGCTACAAGAGCGAAGGTGTAATCAATATTTCCGAGTTCCGTTACAATCCCAACCTTCAGGTAGGCGACAAGGTTGAGGTATTCGTGGAGAACGCAGAAGATAAGAGGGGACAGCTTATTCTTTCCCATAAAAGGGCACGCTCCCTCCGTGCTTGGGATAAGATCAACGAAGCATATGATAAGGAAGAAGTTATCGAGGGCTTCGTGAAATGTCGCACTAAGGGCGGTATGATTGTTGACGTGTTTGGTATAGAGGCATTCCTCCCCGGCTCACAGATTGATATCAAACCCATCAGGGATTACGATGCCTACGTTGGCAAAACTATGACCCTCAAGATCGTTAAGATCAATCACGAGTTCCGTAATGTTGTAGTATCACACAAGGCTCTTGTTGAGGCAGAGCTCGAGGCTCAGAGGGCAGAAATGATGAAGAAGCTTGAGAAAGGCAACATCGTTGAAGGTACAGTTAAGAACATCACTTCTTATGGTGTATTCGTTGACCTTGGAGGTATTGACGGTCTTATCCATATCACTGATCTCTCATGGGGCAGAATCAACCATCCTGAGGAGGTAGTAGAACTGGATCAGAAGATCAATGTCTTTATTCTCGATTTCGATGAGCAGAGGAAGAGGATTGCACTCGGTCTCAAGCAGCTCTATCCACATCCATGGGATTCTCTTGATGAAAATCTTCAGGTAGGAGACAAAGTTACCGGCCGCGTGGTTGTTATTGCTGACTACGGTGCATTCGTTGAGATCCAGCCCGGCGTTGAAGGTTTGATTCACGTATCGGAGATGTCGTGGTCACTACACCTCCGTAGCGCACAGGATTTCCTCAAGGTAGGTGAAGAGGTAGAAGCATGTATACTGACACTTGATCGCGAGGAGCGCAAGATGTCTCTCGGTATCAAGCAACTCAAACCCGATCCATGGGCTACCATTTCAGAGAAATATCCCATCAATTCCAAACATACGGCCACAGTTCGCAATTTTACCAACTTCGGCATTTTCGTAGAGCTTGAGGAAGGTGTTGACGGTCTTGTACATATTAGTGATCTCTCATGGACTAAGAAGATCAAACATCCTTCAGAGTTCACTTCAATAGGTGATTCTCTTGAGGTTGTGGTTCTTGAGATGGATCAGGACAATCGTCGTCTCAGCCTTGGTCACAAACAGATCGAGGAAAATCCCTGGGATGAGTACGAGTCACTATTTACAGTAGGTTCAGTTCATGAGGGTACTGTCAAGGCATTCGCTGACAGGGGCGCTACCATCACTCTTGAGCATGGCATTGAAGGTTATGCTTCTAACAGGAACCTCGTAAAAGAAGACGGTACAACCGCAAAGATTGATGAGGTTCTTCAGTTTAGAGTTATGGAGTTCAACAAGAACAGCAGAAAGATTACCCTGTCACACACCAAACTCTTTGAAGAGGCAAAGAAGGAAGAGAGCCGCGACAAAAGAAAAGAGAGCGACTCAGAGGCCACCTCAACTCAGAAAGCAGTAAAGAAGCTCAAAGCAAATCTTGAGAAGACCACTTTGGGTGACATTTCGGAGCTTGCTGCTCTTAAGAGTGAGATGGAAAGCAAAGAGAGCGAGAACGAATAATCCTAAATGGATTTCTCTTTAACGATAATGGGAACGGCATCAGCCCGTCCCGTTGCCGACAAATATCCAAGCGCCCATGTACTGAAAATACACGGGCGTTTGTTTTTGATAGATTGCGGTGAGGGAACACAGCTCCAGCTCTCCCGCTACGGTTTCTCTCATGTAAAAATCGATAGGATTTTTATTTCACATCTCCATGGAGATCATCTGTTTGGGATTTTCGGACTAGTTTCCACTATGGCGTTAATGGGCAGAACAGCGCCCCTGTATATCTATGCCCCTGTTGGATTTGCGGAAGTGCTTGCCTTTTTTATGGAGCATTTTGGTGAAGGTGTAATATTTGACATAATACACGTTCCGCTGACATCTGTCGTTCCTTTAGTTATTTACGAAGGCAGATCGGTTGAGGTGAGCACGTTCGGTCTTAACCATAGGATAGATGCATTCGGATTTCTCTTCAGAGAAAAAGAGCCGGCAAGAAATATCCACAAATGGAAAATAGAGGTTGATAATCTCACATTGACCGAGATAGGTGCTCTTAAAAGAGGTGAGGATGTAGTCAGGGCAAACGGAGAATTGCTTAAAGTAGAGGATTATACCTATATTCCATACAAGGGGCGTTCATTTGCATACTGCAGTGATACTGCACCTTTCCCGAAACTTGCCTCTTACCTCCGTGGTGTGGATCTTCTCTATCATGAAGCGACATTTGCGGAAGATCTTCACGATATGGCCCGCACCACATTTCATTCTACGGGAGCTCAGGCTGCTTCGGTGGCACTTGAGGCCGGAGTGGGCAGGCTTGTCATAGGGCATTTTTCATCCAGGTATAGAGATTTAAACACTATCCTGGAAGAGGCACGGGCCATTTTCCCGGTAACGGAAATTGCTCGTGAGGGTATGAAATTTGATATACCACTTATCAGGTTTTCCGAAGAGTAGAGAATGAAAAGAACTGTTACCATAATACTTGCACTTCTGCTGGCTGCAATGTCAGTACCGCGACTCTCCGCACAACCACAGAGTGCCCGTGTCAAAGAGGCTCTTGATATTATCAAATCCAAATACATTGATACCGTTAATATCCATCATTTGGTGGACAATGCCATATCAAAAACACTTCTTGAACTCGATCCTCATTCCTCTTTCATACCCGCAGATCAGGTGGCCTCTGCCAATGAGTCACTCAGTAGTTCGTTTGAGGGTATTGGTATAGAGTATCTGATGATTGATGATACTCTCACGGTGCAGTCGGTGGTGACTGATGGACCTTCCGATTCCGCAGGAATATTACCCGGAGATAAGTTTATAAGGGCTGACGGACAGGCTATCGCCGGAGTTTCGCTACCGGCGACTGCCATTCAGAAGCTTCTCAGAGGTAAAAAGGGTACCAAGGTCATAATTGAACTGCTCAGACAAGGAATCAGCGATACTCTCTCATATGTTATAACCAGGGACAGAATACCTGTCAGAAGTGTGGATGCAGCCTATATGCCTGAACCGGGTATTGTCTATGTAAGATTGAGTCGCTTTGCAATGGAATCCCCCCTGGAAGTAACCAGATGCATACACGATCTTTCCAGGGACTACCCAAGAGGGGTAATACTTGATCTTAGAGGCAACTTCGGAGGATATTTGCACTCTGCCGGAATGGTGGCAAATATCTTTCTCTCCTCTGGACAACTGATATTTTATACGGAAGGGCTCAACAGCCCAAGGCTTGATTTCAGTGCCAGAAAGGATGGACTCTACCCTTTCGGTCCACTGGTATTGCTGGTTGATGAGAACTCCGCCTCTTCAAGTGAAATAGTCGCCGGAGCAATTCAGGATTGGGATAGGGGAGTGATAATTGGGCGTAGGACTTTCGGCAAGGGACTTGTTCAGCGTACTTTCAAGCTATCCGATGGATCCCAGTTAAATCTGACAGTGGCGCGCTACCACACCCCCTCGGGTAGAGTAATTCAGGCTCCTTATGAAGAGGGTAAGCGCGATGAGTATTACAGCCACCAATACTCCGACCGCTATACAAGTGGTGAGATGTTTAGCAGGGATAGCATAAAAGTGGATGATTCTCTAGAGTTTACTACTCTCAATCTCAAAAGAAAGATTTATGGCGGTGGAGGCATTATTCCCGACATTTTCGTGCCGAGAGATACTTCAGGCATCACTCCTTACTATAGATCCCTTGTGTTGAGGGGCTTCATAAATGGTTTTATTAACCGCTATGTTGATATGCACAGAGCGGATTTCGATCCCGAAATGCCATTTGAAGAGTTTTATGCCAGCTATAACCTCGAAGATGAACTGCTTGCCGGACTTATAAAGTATGCCAGAGAATCGGGACTGGAGCCCAATTATGACCATATATCATCATCGCTCAAGTTAATATCCACACAACTCAAAGCGTTACTTTCCAGATCTATTTATGGGAGTACGGCATACTATCGTGTAATCAATATGGAAAACGACCGCGAGTTTTCCGTGGCGATGGAGGTCATCAAAAAATGGGATAATTGATATTCCGGTTAGTTCTCAGTTGATTTTGCTTTTTCTCTTGCGGTAAAAGCCCGGTGATATGCCCTGGCATTCCTCAGATGCTCTTTATAATCCTTTGCAAATGAATGTTGACCGTCAAAGGTATCTTTAGCGCAAAAGTAGATATATTCGTGATCCTCATAGTTGAGCACGGCATCGAGTGCGCTGATGGGAGGTATGGTAATGGGGCCGGGAGGAAGTCCGGTGTGTTTGTAGGTGTTATATGGTGAATCCACATTTAGGTGGGTTCTGAGGACTCTTCTGATGGAACGGTCACCTATTGCAAAAAGTACTGTAGGGTCAGCTTGAAGCCTCATTCCCTTCTTTAGTCTGTTCATATAGACACCGGCTACGGTAGCCATTTCGGGCTCATATTTCGTCTCTTCTATGACTATCGATGCGAGTGTGCTTACCTGATCTTTTGTCAGACCTATTGAGTCAGCTTTTGCACAGCGTTCCTCGTTCCAAAATCTGTCATATTCTTTTTTCATTCTCTCCAGAAATTCCACCGGAGTCACTGTCCACCACATTTCATAGGTGTTGGGTATGATCATTCCAGGATAAGATGCTTCTGTAAAGCCAAATGAGTGCATAAGGATAGTATCAGATAAGACCTGCATAAATAGAGTTGAATCTGCCTCTAGTTTTGAGGAGAGAACTTGGGCCAGTTTCTCTTTAGAACGTATATATCCGCTGATGGTCACATTGGTCGGTGTCTGCCAACCGTGTGCGATGGTCCTTATTATTACTTTATTGTTCATTCCCTTTTTGAACTTATATAAGCCGGGCTCAAAATATCTTTCGAGATCCATCGTCCTTGCGGCAATGTGGAATGTGGCTTTGTTAGCGAGTATTCCCGATGTGTCTATGGCAGTACTTAACTGCTCGTAGTCCATATTGCGGTAAATCTTGATAAATCCCTCTTCAGCAATGTTGTTTTTCTGGAAGATGAAATAATATCCGCAAGCAAGAAGGGCTCCAATTAAGGCCAGTGATACCAGCACGATCAAGATAATTTTCTTATGAAGTTTCATCTGATTCTTTTTCTTAAATTTATGATACTGCCTGGGAGAGGTTCCGTCCCAATATCCAGATTGTTGTATTTACGCAGGTATTTGAGACGTACACCATATCGTTGTGAGATACTCCAGAGTGTTTCATCCTCTTCGACTACGTGACGGTCGAGATGCCTTGCGCTCTCCTTTCGTTTCTTTTCAAGATAAATGACCATTCCAGGTTTGATTTTCGCCTTTCTGTCAAGGTCGTTGAAGCGGTAAAGTTCGAATTTGAATAGGTCATACTCTTTTGCAAGGGATTTGAAAGTGTCATACTCCGTGGCTATGATGTAAGCCACTTTGTTGCGACTGTAAACTTCCCGATAAAGGGAGACGCGGTAAAGAGGCGAGCCCTTTTTAGGATGTATTCTGACAGAGACTTCAGCTTCGGCCGGAGAGGGGGGAAGTAATGATACGGTATCGTATTGGTAGAGACGATGTTCTTCGATGATGGAAATCAATAATTCAGCATAATTGGGCGCGGTAGCATAGCCCGCCTTTTTAAGACCGTAGCACCATCCTTTATAGTCGTAAGGCTCTAGATCAAAGAGAAAGGCATATCGGTCCCAATACCTGAGAAAATCGGAGTGGTCCCGGAATGATTCTTCAACACGGTCGTACTTTCTGAAACACTCGTTTGGAGCATCATCGGTATGTCTGATCGTTTTTCCATCCCATCCATGGCATTTAATGCCAAAATGGTTGTTGGCTTCTGTTGCAAGATAGGAGTTGCCATTGCCCGACTCCAGACAGGCTTGGGCCAGTGTGATGCTGGCTGGAATACCGGAAATAGCCATTTCTTTGATCGCAAGATCACTGTATCGTGCAATGTATTCGCTACGGCTCATTCGGGGGGATTGCCCTGCAAGCAGCTGCGAAACAGCGATGGCCAATATGCATATCACTCGTTTCATTTCTGTTCAACCTGACAAAGGTAGTACATTTGGTCAAAACTAAAAGTATTTGATAAATAATCCCATGAAGCGCTCTGTAAAAATTTTGAACTACTATTGTGTGAAATCCAATTAGTCGGTTTCTATAATTTTGTGGAAAATTTCGATTATCTTCGCAGGGAATCTTTAACACAATGCGATGAAAAAAGTAATAGTGGTAACTGGTGGTGAACGTTCCGGAAAGAGTTCGTATGCACAAAAGTTAGCATTAGAGCTTTCTCCACATCCTGTTTATCTGGCAACTGCCAAAATTTGGGATGAAGAATTTAGCCAACGGATTATCCGTCATCAGCAGGCAAGGGGAGATGAATGGAGCAATATTGAGGAAGAAAAGGAACTGAGCAGACATCAGTTAGGCGGTAGAGTAATCGTGATAGATTGTGTCACTTTATGGTGTACAAATTGGTTTTACGATTTGAATTCCGATGTAGATAAATGTTTGGCCGAAATGAAGTCAGAATTTGATCGTTTTACATCACAAGATGCAGTGTTTATCTTCGTGACCAATGAGATAGGTATGGGAGGCACTTCGGAAAATGAGCTGCAACGTAAGTTCGTGAATTTGCAGGGTTGGATCAATCAATATATTGCAGCTCAGGCAGATGAGGTGTTTCTAATGGTGTCGGGTATTCCACTCAAAATCAAATAAGAGCATGAAATATATTATTGTTCTTTGTGACGGTATGTCGGATAGACCAATAAAGTCTCTGAATAACCAAACTTTATTGCAATACGCAAGGACTCCCAATATGGATCTGTTGGCAAGCCTGGGGCGTACCGGGCAGCTTTTGACAATTCCGGTAGGGTTTGACCCCGGCAGCGAAGTGGCCAATATCTCCATTCTAGGTTATGATTTGTCTGACATTCAGGAAGGTAGAGCTGCGTTTGAGGCGATCGGTATTGGAGTTGAGTTACAAAATAAGGATTTGGTGTTGAGGTGTAATTTGATCAATATTGAAGGCGATTTTTTGAATAATCATACAGCCGGATATATCACAACAGAAGAGGCGGAGGTTTTGTTAACCTATCTGCAAGAACATTTAGGAAATGATCGGATTCGGTTTTATAGTGGGAAACAATTTCGTCATCTGGTTGTGGTAAAAGAGGGTGATAAACAATTGGAGTGTACCCCTCCTCATGAGGTTCCATTACAACCTTACTATAATTACCTGCCAAAAGCGATAACGATTGAAGCAAAGGAAACCGCCTCTTTGATCAATGACTTAATGAGCAAATCACACAAATTTTTGACAGACCATCCCGTTAATCTAAATCGTATAAGCAAAGGGAAAGTGCCTGCCAATGGCATTTGGCTATGGAGTCCGAGTCATCGTGTAAAGATTAAATTACTATCGGAAATATATCCTGCTATCCAAAAAGGTTCTGTGATTTCTGCCACGGATTTGATGAGAGGTATAGGTGTTTGTGCCGGACTTCACCCTATCAAAGTTGAGGGAGCAACAGGCTTATATGATACTAATTATAAAAATAAATTAGATGCCGCACTCGATGCATTAGTGACTGATGATTTTGTTTATTTGCACATTGAGGCCTGTGATGAAGCGGGACACGCAGGAGACATTCCAACTAAACGGCTTTCCATCGAGAATATAGATGAGCAGATAGTAGGACCTCTTTATGAGGCTTTAAAGAGTTGGAAAACACCCGTATCAATAGCTATTCTTCCAGACCATTCAACCCCTTGCGAGATTCGCACCCATACATCAGATCCGGTCCCATTTTTGATTTATTATCCCGGCATTACTCCTGATAATGTTCAGAGGTTTGATGAAGTGGAGTGTGAAAAGGGAAGCTATGGCCTGCTGAAAGGAAATCAGTTTATGAATGAATTATTAAGAGTATAATATGAAAAAGTTTGCCATTTCCAACCCTGATATAAAAATATATGAGACATTAGTCGATAAAATCAACAATCTCACTAAGCCGAAAGGCTCACTGGGCTATTTGGAAGAGCTGGCTCTTCAAATCGGGCTGATTCAACAAACTTTATCACCTACTCTCAAGCACCCTCAAAATGTGCTTTTTGCTGCAGACCATGGCATTGTGGAAGAGGGAGTAACTCTTTCTCCCAAAGAGGTAACATGGCAGCAAATGATCAATTTTACTCAGGGTGGCGGTGGAGTGAACTTTTTTTGCAGACAACACAATTTTACTTTAAAACTTGTAGATGCAGGTGTTGACCATGAGTTGCCTTACGAAAAGGGTATCATCAACATGAAAGTTCGAAGGGGAACCCGCAACTATCTCTATGAAGCAGCAATGACAGAGGAGGAAATGGAACTTTGTATTGAACGAGGTGCGGCTATTGTGAGGCAGTGCTATGAGGAGGGGAGCAACATACTCAGTTTTGGGGAGATGGGGATCGGCAACACCTCTTCTTCCTCCATTTGGATGCATTGTTTCACCAATATTCCTTTGGATAAATGTGTGGGGGCCGGTGCCGGATTGAATGATGAGGGTATAATGCACAAGTTCAAGATTTTGAAAAAATCTTTGGAAAACTACAAGGGTAATGGTGCACCACTTGATATTATTCGCTATTTTGGTGGTCTGGAAATGGTAATGGCCATTGGTGCGATGCTACAGGCAGCAGAACTTAAAATGATTATACTTGTAGATGGCTTTATTATGACCAATTCTATTTTGGCAGCAAGCAAACTCTATCCTGATGTGCTGGATTATGCCATATTCGCTCATTGCGGCCATGAGTCGGGGCATAAGTTGCTGCTTGAAGCAATGAATGCAAAACCGTTATTGGATTTGGGGTTGCGCTTGGGAGAAGGGACTGGAGCCATTTGTGCCTATCCTATTGTGGATTCGGCTGTTAGAATGATAAACGAAATGGAGACTTTTCAAAAAGCTTCCATCATCAAATATTTTTAAAACAATGAATTTGCTGGCTGCATTCATTTTCTTTACGCGGCTTCCATTTTGGAGGATCAAGAATGTTCCTTCCGATTCTTTCAAGTATGTGGTTCCCTATTGGCCACTGGTGGGTTGGTTGACGGGTGGGCTTATGGTTTTGACTCTTTGGTTGTGCGCTCATATTCTGCCTGTCACAGTGGCCTGGATAGTAGCTATTGTTGTCCGTTTATTGTTGACCGGAGCTTTGCATGAAGATGGTCTGGCCGATTTTTTAGACGGTTTCGGCGGGGGAACAACGCGTGAAAGGGTGCTTTCAATTATGAAAGATTCGCACATTGGAACCTATGGTGTGATCGGATTGATTGTTTATTATTTGTTACTGATGCAGATGACTCTATTGCCATTGGAGACCCTTTGTTTGTTGGTGTTGTGTGGCGATTGTTGGGCAAAATTTGTAGCTTCTCAGATAACAAATCTATTGCCTTATGCGCGAAAAGAGGAGGAGAGCAAATCTAAAGTGGTATATAGTCGTATGCGTATATGGGAAATATGCGTTGCTCTCGTGGCCGGGGTGTTGCCGGCTATCCTTTTACTCCCTTTGCGTTTTTGGATAGCACTCTTATTTCCTGTTCCGGTCCTTCTATTGCTTTATTTGCTGATGAGGCGGAAAATAGGGGGATATACGGGCGACTGTTGCGGAGCACTATTTCTGTTGTGTGAATTATCATTTTATATAGGTGGTTTGATTATATGGAAGTTCTATTAATTCGCCATACTGCTGTAGATGTGGCCCCAGGTATCTGTTATGGACAAACCGATGTTCCGTTAAAGTCCACTTTTGAACAAGAAGCGGAAGTTGTAAAAGGTGCGTTATCAGCCTATGAGCCATTTGATGCTGTCTATACAAGTCCTTTGTCCCGATGTGCTCGCCTTGCTGTTTATTGCGGTTACCCGGATGCAGTACGCGAAAACCGTATTATGGAAATTAATTTTGGTGAGTGGGAAATGCAGCCCTATGCCGAGATTAAAGATCCCCGTTTGCAGGAGTGGTACAATGATCATCTAAATGTGGCGGCCACTGGTGGAGAGTCGTTTACGCTTTTGTATGAACGAGTTGCCGGTTTCCTGGAGGAGCTTAAAACCAAACAATATAGTAAAGTGGCCCTGTTCTGCCATGGTGGCTCCATACTTTGTGCGCAAGTTTATGCAAAAACTATCTCTGTTGAAGATGCTTTTAAATCTTTAATGCCGTATGGGAGTATTGTCAGCATCGATATTTAATAGGGGAGAAAGAAACTTAGCGAGAGTACTATTGCCATCATTACTAACTCTGTCATTCGATTAATCCGGATGGCCCTTTCCATATCCTTTGTTGTAAGCAGACGATCATTGGTGCCGATAAAGGGCTTCCATACCTCCTTTCCGAAGTAGTTGTGAGGACCACCGAAACGACAATTCAGGATTCCCGCCAAAGCAGCTTCAGGATAACCGGCATTTGGGCTGATGTGTTGTTTGCCATATTTTCTCACAAAAGAAAAGAGAGAAAATTTTCCTGACACCAACACCATTAGAAAAGCTGTGAGACGGGCCGGCAGATAGTTGACAACATCATCCAGACGAGCAGCGAAGCGGCCGAAATCCTTATAGCGTTCATTGCGATAGCCGATCATGGAGTCGAGTGTATTGATCATCTTGTAAACCATCATGCCTGGAACTCCCGCCAACAAATACCAAAAGAGCGGTGCTATCACACCGTCGCTTAGATTTTCGGAAAGTGTTTCAAGGGCGGCACTCCTTATTTCCTGTGCCGACATTTCCGAAGTGTCGCGTCCGACAATACGTGATACCTGTTGCCGTCCTTCAGGCAGCGATTGTTCCACAATAAGGAAAACTTTACGGACCTCCCGAATCAAGGTGGTTCCCGCCAAACAATAGAAGACGAATAACGCATTTAAGAGAATTAAAAGCAGGGGAGAAAAATTTGCTATAAGCTTTTGCAGTCCCAGCATAAGGAAGAAAATGCCGGCTACCAGCAATAAAGTCAAAATCATCCCTTTCAAAAAGCGCCTGTTCCCTCTATTGAAAGCCTGTTCCCCGGCATCAATCATCTTGCCGAAGCCTACAACCGGATGTGGCAGCGAAACAGGGTCACCGAATAGCAGGTCAAGCCCCCAGGCTATTAAAAGGCTGATGGATTTTATCATAAAACTCCTCAATTATCAATCCATTGGGAAATTGCTGCCACCAATAGGTCATTTTCCTTCGGCGTTTGTGTTGCAACACGGAAAAAACGCTCGTCCAACCCTTCGAAGTTGGATGCATCCCTTATCAATATTCCATGCTCTTTTGCCAAATAATCCTTTAATTCCGAGGCTTTTCCCTTGCAAAGAGAGGCCAGCATGAAATGAGTTTGTGTTTCCAATACTTCAATCCCCAAGCTTTTCAGATTGGAGCGCAACCGTTTTGTCTCTTCCAGATAGGCATGTAAATTGATAGGTGCTTCCTGAGGGTTATCCAAAAAAAATAGGCCCGCCTCTATTGCAAGCTGATTAACCGACCATGGCATACGGTGGTTGCGCAGTCGTTGCAATAAAGCAGGATTTCCCGTAATATATCCCAATCTTAATCCCGGAATTGCATAACGTTTAGTCATGGAATGAAGCAGAAATAGATTGGGGAAACTTGCAGCTTCTTTGGCACTGAATGTCTTGGCAAACGTGAAAAACTCGTAGGATTGATCGATGATGAAACAGACTTTAGGATTATGCTCAATTACCATTTGGAGACGATCAATATCATAAACCTTTCCGGTAGGATTGTTGGGATTACAGAGCCAAAGAGTCTGAATTTCCTCCGACAACAAATATGACTCTTTCTTATCAGGCAGACTAAAAATAGAGCTTACATTGTGTCCATGTATAAGACAAGCATCGGCATATTCGCTAAATGTAGGCTGGAGAATAGCCGTATCAGCTCCACGAAAAGCCTGAGCTATCAGGTATATAGCCTCTGTTGCTCCGTTTGTGACACATACTTCTTTGCTGTTCAGGTCTTTTATGATTGCCAATTTTGCTTCCAATGAATAGGGCTCAGGCTCGGGATAACTCCCTATCTCATTCATACATTTGCACAAGTGTGCTTTCAGCCCCTCAATGTTTACCTTATTGTAAACATTGGAACTGAAGTTCGCTTTCATCTTTTTGCCATACCTGTAGGCATCATCTCCATGTCCCTTAATCATCTTCTTTCGTCAATATTTCATAAACCAGTGGCAGATTTATATGACTGCGTATAAGTTCTGCCAACTTGTCGTATTGTTCTTCCTTGAATTTATTATAATCGAATGTGCTCTCTACATTTGATTTTTTTAGATGTGGCTCCAATAAAAAATCTATGAATAGCGGATTGTCCAGAATGCCGTGAATGTAAGTGCCCATGCAGGTAGGGCTTAGCAAGAAACCATCCGTCTCCCCATTAGACAACTGGTTCAAAGGGGATGCAGTAGTGTTTTCCAAAAGCAAAGTCCTTCCCATATGAATTTCATAGCCTTTCATTATTCCTCTTCTTCCGTTTAGTGAAAATTCCACTTGACGGGTCACTTTTTCCTTCCCAATTTCAGTTATAGTAGGAAGTAAACCAAGGCCGGGCAACACTTCAATCTCTCCCTCCATATTAAATGGATCCCTTATTTGCTGTCCCATCATTTGGTAGCCCCCACAAATACCCATAATTGTGCTGCCCTTCCTGTGGGCTCGGAGTATGGCTTGTGCTACTCCATTTCGTCTCAATTCGAGCAAGTCGTTTATGGTGTTTTTACTCCCCGGCAACAGAATAATATCTGCATTTTTCAATTCATCCACATTGTTTGTATAAAATAGATGCACCCGGGGATCCTGTTCCAATACATTGAAATCGGTAAAATTGCTTAAATGCCTTAATAAAACTACAGCTACATTAATTTTATCCTTTTGTGCATGTAAGGATTTGGCGGCAAGCGCCACAGAATCTTCTTCTTCGATATATATATCCTTGAAGTAGGGGAGCACGCCCAATACGGGGATTTTGCAAAGCTCTTCCAATATCTTGATGCCTGGTTCAAAGAGACGAATATCGCCTCTAAACTTATTAATTATAATGCCTTTGACTCTTTTTCTTTCTTCGGGACTCAACAACAACAATGAGCCATAAATGCTGGCAAATATACCGCCTCGATCTATATCACCCACTAAGATGACATCTGCTCCCGCATACATTGCCATGGGCATATTTACAAGATCCGTATCGCGTAAGTTTATTTCCGCCAGACTTCCGGCCCCCTCCAGGACGATGGGATTAAACCTCTGAGAGAGACGGTCGTATGCGGCATATACCTCTTTGCGCAACTCTTCCCGTCCCTCTTTACGGAAGTATTCATAAGCATCCTTGTTGCCTGTTGGCACCCCGTTTAATACCACTTGCGAAGTGTGTTCACTACTTGGCTTTAATAATACCGGATTCATGTCTGTATGGCAGGGAATGCCTGCTGCCTCAGCTTGTACAGCCTGGGCTCGTCCTATTTCAAGACCTTCCGGCGTGACAAAAGAGTTTAAGGCCATATTTTGGGCCTTAAATGGAGCGGGAATATAACCATCTTGCTTAAAAACACGGCAAAAGGCGGTTGCAATAATACTTTTTCCAACATCGCTCCCTGTACCAGCAAACATAATCGGATGAAGTTTTTTACGTTTCTTCATTTTTTGCGCTTATATGAAAAGTTATGCCATTTCTCTTCCACCCTGTTTTGTTGCCACATTTCAAAACGAGCCATAACAAAAAATAAATCCGAAATACGATTCATAAAGCGTAAGATAAGCTGTGGCACTTCGTCCTGCTTATTAAGAGTCCATAAACGGCGTTCTGCCCTACGGGCTACTGCACGTGCAAATTGCAGATGAGCTGCCAACGGAGTTCCACCTGGTAATACGAAATAATCGTTTTCTTCCATTTGAGCAGTAAGGTCGTCCATCATTTTTTCACAAAATTCCACCAAATCGGGGGGTAATATATTGGGATTTTGTACTCGTATGACAGAAGGTGTTGCCACATGACTCATAACTATCATTATATTACGTTGAATGGTGAAAAGGGAGGATTGCCATTCATGCTCAGATGGCAACATTGAACGTATTATACCAATGAGGGTATTTAATTCGTCAATGCAGCCGTTGGCTTCTATGCGAATATCATCTTTGGGGACGCACTCTCCTCCATGAATGCGTGTCATACCCTTGTCACCACTGCGTGTATATATACGTCTCATAATTTTGTTACATTTATATCATTTGTTATATCATTCTATGGTACTACATGCCTTTCAACACATAGTATCGTAGTGGGGCAATCGAAATGGATACGGTATTGAAAATATAAAGGAAGTATTGCCGGTCAGGCCACAAAATTAAAAAAAATCCTTTACATTTGTAGCGATATTGGTGATGTACTCGTCGTCAACGTTTGCATAAGAGGGAATTCGGTTAAAATCCGAAACAGTGCCCGCTACTGTGTATTTAATAAAAGAGAAGAATCAATTCTTGCCACTGTTAGACAACGGGAAGGCGTTTCTCTTGAAGTGAAGTCAGGAAACCTGCCAATGTCATTTTATGATACTGCGTTTCCGGGGCCAGAAATGCACATTATAAATCCTATTGACTACAATATGAAAAATCCGCGATTGATTGTTGCCGGCATTGGACCGGGTAGCACAGAAGATATTACACCTGCAGTTATTCGAGCTATTCAGCAGAGCGATGTAATTATCGGCTATAAATATTATTTCAGATTCATTCAATTCTATTTGAATGAAAACACTCTTTGTATTGACACTGGCATGAGGAGCGAGAAAGAGCGTGCAAGAGAGGCTTTTGAACAAGTAGAGCAAGGCAAAAATGTTTGTGTAATCAGTTCAGGAGATGCCGGTATTTACGGAATGGCTCCTTTAATATTTGAAATGAAAAAGGAGCGGCAAAGTGCGGTTGAAATTGTGGTTTTGCCGGGTATTAGTGCCTTTCAAAAAGCAGCCGCTCTGCTTGGGGCACCTATTGGACATGACTTATGTATAATTTCCCTATCAGACTTGATGACTCCCTGGGAAAAGATCGAAAAACGCATATTTGCTGCTGCTTCAGCAGATTTCATTACAGCTATTTATAATCCTAAAAGTGTAGGGCGCTACTGGCAATTGCACCGATTGAAAGAGATTTTCTTGAAGGAGCGTAATCCGGAAACCCCTGTGGGTTATGTGCGACAAGCGGGTAGAGAAGAGGAAAGTGTACATATCACGACCTTGGGAGATTTTAATCCGGATGATGAAAATGTAGATATGTTCACTACCATTCTGATTGGTAACACTCAATCTTTTATTTGGGATAATAAATTTATTACGCCACGCGGGTATTACCGGGAAAAGTCAGATGTTGAGGTTAAAAATATAGGACAAGAAATAATGATAAACAGTTTCCGAACTATTGAAGCGGAGCTGAACAATCCCAATATACCACTTGGAAAAAAGTGGGCTTTGCTACATGCTATTCATACAACCGCCGATTTTGATATGGAAAACCTCTTGACTGTGGATGAGCATGCGGTGGAAATGCTATATCAAGCCTTTGAGAGCGGGAAGATTAAGACTATTGTTACTGATGTTACAATGGTAGCATCGGGTATTCGCAAGGGAGCTGTAAAGCGATTTGGTGTTGATGTAAAATGTTATTTGTCTGATGAAAGAATCCCGCAGTTGGCTGAAGAAAAGGGAATAACTCGCACACAGGCTGGTGTCCGTCTTGCAGTTGAAGAGCATCCGGAAGCTTTATATGCATTCGGCAATGCCCCCACAGCACTTATGGAGTTGTGTGATTTGGTTAGGAAAGGAAAGGCAAAACCGGCAGCCATAATAGCTGCTCCGGTGGGTTTTGTAAATGTTTGTGAAAGCAAACATATGGTAAAGCCATTTACCAATATTCCCAAGATTATTATAGAGGGAAGAAAGGGAGGAAGCAGTTTGGCAGCCACTTTGGTCAATTCCATACTCTCCTTCAATGATGCAGAACAATTAAAGCCCGGCAGAGATGTCTAAACAGCTATTTCACATTATAGGAATATCGGACGAACAGACCTGTAAATTTTCTCCTGAAGTTCTCAAAGTAATAGCTGCAGGGAAATTCTTTTCCGGTGGTGTTCGACATTATGAAATCATTTCAAACTTACTTCCGGCAGGTGCAAAATGGATAGATATAACCACACCATTGGACAATGTCTTCTCTCAATATGAAGGTGTTCCTGAGATCGTGGTTTTCGCATCCGGAGATCCTCTCTTTTTCGGCTTTGCCAATACAATAAGAGCGAGGTTGCCTAAAGCCAAGATTGTGCTATATCCCACCTTCAACTCATTACAAATGTTGGCTCATCGTATGCTGTTGCCCTATCACGATATGAAAGTCATTTCATTGACCGGCCGTCCCTGGGATCTATTCGATCAAGCTCTGATTGAGGGAGAAAAGTTGATCGGAGTTTTAACGGATCGCAATAAGACTCCTTCGCGTATTGCGGAGAGGATGTTGGAATATGGTTATGATAATTACCGTATGACAGTTGGCGAAGTGTTGGGCAATAGGGAAAAAGAGCGGGTTTGCACATTTTCTTTATCTGAGGTAATTAAAATGGAGTTTGTTTTTCCGAATTGCCTCATTTTGGAGAAGGAAGAGGATCGTTTGCGTCCTTTCGGAATCCCTGAATCCGACTTCCACCTTTTAGGCGGGCGAGTAAATATGATTACAAAAGCCCCGGTCAGATTATTGACTTTGAGTATGCTGGATTTGCACAACAAGCACTCTTTCTGGGATATAGGTTTTTGTACAGGCTCGGTTTCCATTGAAGCAAAATTGCAATTCCCCCACCTACAGGTAATTGCGTTTGAGAAAAGGGAAGAGGGGAGGGAATTGATGAACAAAAATGCACGCCGGTTTGGAACACCGGGTATAACGACCTCTATTGGGGATTTCCTTCAAACAGATCTTTCATCATTTCCGGCTCCCGACGCAGTCTTCATTGGCGGACACGGCGGAGAGCTAAAAAAAATATTGCATAAGATCAATCGAGTGCTACTTCCGGGGGGAGTCATTGTTTTTAATGCAGTAAGTGGAAACAGCAAGGAATTATTCATTGAGGGTATAGGGGAAATAAACCGTACTTTGACAAGGCAAATGTGTGTAGCCATTGATTCGTTTAATCCCATTGACATAATGAAAGCAGAATGAAAGCAATTGTATTAGTTTCTCTACATAGCCTACCTTTAGCTGAAACCATTCGACAAGAACTGGGTGATGCCCTCGTTTATACCACAAATAAATGTGAAGGATGCATAACGATAGACTCTTACACCGGCTTTTTTGCTGAGCACTTTTCGGACTTTGACGCTATTATCTTTATTGGAGCTATGGGTATTTGTGTCAGGACTATTGCCTCCTATATCAAAAATAAGTATGAAGATCCCGCTGTAATATGTGTGGACAGTACGGGGAAATATGTTATTCCGGTTCTCTCCGGTCATATTGGAGGAGCAAATGATCTGAGTCGCCGGATTGCATCTATTGTCGGAGGCGAAGCAATTGTCACTACGCAGAGTGATAATGAAGAGCTATGGGCCCTGGATACTTTGGCATCCCGATATGGTTGGCAGAGTGCTGCTTCGCCATCACACATGAACCAATGTATCCATCTTTTTGTTCAGAAGCAGCCGACTGCACTATTACTTGAGGTCAAGGATAAGGGGACCGGATATCTTGAAGAGACTTTGCCCGGGCATGTCAGAGTATTTTATCATTTCTCAGAGATCCCATTGCCGGAGGTAAAACTGATAATTGCAGTAACTCCATACTTATACGATGCGGGTGAGATACCTATGCTTACTTTCTATCCACAGGTACTCCATCTTGGTATCGGCTGCCGGAAAGGGTCCAATCCCGATGGAATTGTTGACTTTATAGAGCAGAAAATTAAAAAACAGGGCCTAAGTCCGCTGGCTTTAGCCTCAGTCGGTACCATAGATCTGAAAAAGGATGAACCTCTGTTGAGAGAATTGTGCAAAAAATATCCTTATATAAAAAAGCAGATATATAGAACTGAAGAGTTGAAAAATATAGAGGTGCCAAATCCATCTCAAAAGGCTTTTGTGGTTACAGGTATTTATGGGGTAGCGGAAGCAGCTTCAATAAAAAGCAGTAACGGTGGACCTATGTTGATGGAAAAACAGAAAGGTGTGCTGACCGAGGAAAGCCATTTTACATTTGCTTTGTCTTTAGAAAGGAGATCATTACGCAGCGGGCATATAGAAATAGTCGGTGCGGGTCCCGGAGATCCGGAATTGATTTCTGTGCGAGGCAAACGTTTCCTTCAGGAAGCTGATCTGATATTATACGCAGGTAGTTTGGTTCCCGTAGAACTCACTTATTATGCCAAAAACGGGGCAACTGTCCGAAGTTCTGCTCACATCGATTTGGATGAGCAGTTTGCTCTGATGAAAGAATTTTATGACCGTGGGCTTCTGGTGGTCCGTCTTCATACGGGGGACCCCTGTATCTATGGGGCTATACAGGAACAAATGGCATTCTTCGACAAGCATAAGATGAGTTATAATATTACACCGGGTATCTCCTCTTTTCAGGCTGCCGCTGCCGCCCTTCGTTCTCAGTTTACAATACCGGAAAAAGTACAAACCATAATACTCACAAGGGGAGAGGGTCGTACGCCCATGCCTGAAAAGGAACAACTCCACAAATTGGCACAATCACAGAGCACAATGTGCATTTATCTCAGTGCGGGAATTGTAGAGCAGGTTCAAGAGGAATTATTGCAGGCCTATCCGCCTGAAACTCCGGTGGCAGCTTGTTATAAGCTTACCTGGAAAGAAGAGCGTATCTATAGGGGAGAATTAAAAGACCTTGCCCGTATTGTTCGTGAGAATAATTTGACGCTTACTACTTTATTGGTAGTAGGAGATGCCATTGATAACCGAGAAGGTCAATCACGCCTCTATGCTCATGACTTTAAACACCTTTTCAGACCATGATATTGATATTAGGAGGCACTACAGAAGGACGTATGGCGGTCAGAGTAGCCGATGAAGCCGGTTCCCCATACTATTATTCCACTAAGGGCGATCTGCAACAAATAGTATGTCGCAATGGTGTGCATTTAACAGGAGGATTGGATGCGGAGGCTATGATAGCCTTTTGTAGAAGTCAAGAAATCAGACTTTTGGTGGATGCTGCCCATCCTTTTGCTGTAGAGTTGCATAATGTGGTTGCTGAAACTTCGGAGGTGTTAGGCCTTCCGATTGTTCGTGTTGAGCGTCGTTATCCCGAACAATCGGATAATATAGTTTGGTGTGAAGATTATGACGATGCAATCAGGCGATTAATTGGGGAGGGTATTGAAAGAGTGTTGGCGTTGACTGGTGTTCAGACCATAGGTAAGCTTCGTGAATACTGGCAAAAGCATACTTGTTGGTTTCGTATTCTTCCTAGGGAGGAATCTCTTTTAAAAGCAAAGGAAGAGGGGTTTAGCGAGCAAAATCTTGTTTACTATGAAGAAGGAAATGATTTTGCTCTGTTAGAGCAGCTTGATCCGCAAGCTATATTGACCAAGGAGAGCGGGGAGTCCGGAGGCTTTATTCAAAAAGTAAAAGCAGCCCGACAATATGGTATTCCCGTTTATGCTATCAAAAGACCCTCATTGCCCTATGAATCTGTAAAAGTTACCGGAGAGCATGGTTTACGTAAACAGATAGAATTGTATGTTCCCGGTTTTTTCCCATTAAGAAGTGGATATACGACGGGAGCATGTGCAACAGCTGCCAGCAAGGCTGCTTTACTTGTCCTTTTGGGAGAAAAAGAGTCGCAAAGCGTTCCCATTACTTTTCCAAATGGCGAAGTACTGGAATTGGCGATTGCCAAAATTAAAAAAGAGAACGGAAGCGTTTCGGCGACGGTTATTAAAGATGCTGGAGATGATCCTGATGTGACTGATGGGCAAAGTATTATCTCAACTATCAGATTCAATGACTCTTCAGAGATTCGATTTATACATGGGGAAGGGATTGGCAAGGTTACGCTGCCCGGTTTGGGATTGGAAATAGGAGGCCCGGCAATTAATAGAGTGCCCCGACAAATGATAGAAAGGGAGTTATCAGCACTCTATTCCGGAGGGTTAGATGTGATAATTTCCGTCCCCGGTGGCCGTGAATTGGCAAAACGGACATTTAATCCCAGATTGGGCGTTGAGGGCGGTATTTCCATTATAGGCACCTCGGGTATTGTCCGTCCATTTTCTTCGGAAGCCTATATTGGTGCTATTCGCAGTGGAATTCAAGTTTGTAAGGCAGTTGGGTCTCCTCGCTTGGTTATCAATTCCGGAGCCAAGAGCGAGGGCTTTTTAAAGGCTTTATATCCGAAACTTCCTCCTCAAGCCTTTGTTCAATATGGTAACTTTATAGGTGATGCATTGAGGATAGCGAGTGAACTTAAAATAGAAAACGTTACTTTAGGGGTAATGGTAGGGAAGGCTGTAAAGTTAGCTGAGGGTTTTCTTGATACTCATAGTAAAAATGTGATGATGAACAAGGGTTTTTTGAAACAGTTGGCAGCAGAAGCCGGTTGTTCAGAATCTGCAGGAGAGATTATTGAGCAGATTACTTTAGCTCGGGAATTGTGGGTCTTATTAAGTTATGAAGACACGGAAAAATTCTTTCGTTTGTTGTCGGCACGCTGTCTTGCTGTGGCTCGCACCTCTTTTCCGAAGGGTCGGTTGACCCTATTGCTGTTAGATGAAGCCGGAAAGGTCATAAAAGCGGAATAGAATTTTCAAAAAGGTCTTTATAAACTCTTCTGATGGCGACTAGACTATTAATGACAGATTGAGTTTATGATGATTTATTCTTAATTATAAAAAACATTTCTTACTTTTGCGCCAAATTGGTGTTCGACTCTTCAATCCGGGGTAGTCGAAAAAAGGGAATCAGGTGAAAATCCTGAGCAGACACCGCTGCTGTAAGCTCCGTGTAATGTCCTTGAAAATCTAAGTCACTGTTCTACAAGAATGGGAAGGCGTCAGGGATAGAGCAAGCCAGAAAACCTGCCAATTATGTTAGTTTAAAGGCTTTCGGGTAATAAGAGCCGTGAACATACAATGGTGAATTCCTAACTTAAATAAATATAAGGGATTTCGTTTTTTATGATGTTCTATCCTATTTGTCCCAAGGCCGTTGAATGACAATTTAAGCGATAGAATGATAAAGAAAAAAACAGCAAGCTTCTTATTTCTGGTACTTTTGTGTGCAAGTTCCTTTGCGCAATCAAAGTTTACATTATCGGGCATAGTGACAGACCCGAATGGAGAGCCTGTTTTTGCCGCCGCTGTAGTTCTTAAGAATACCACTGCCGGTACTTATACTGATGAAAAAGGGCATTATATCCTATCTGTAAATGCCGGTGAATATGTGTTGGTTGCCTCTATGGTGGGCTATGAGACGCAGGAACAGATAATTGAGGTGCGTTCGAATAAGAAAGTGGATCTGGTATTGAAGGAAAGTTCGGTCCATCTTGAGTCGGCACAAGTTTACGGAAAGAGTAGGGCGCAATTGCTCCGTGAAGGTGCCTATGCTGTTAATGCCATGAATGTTAAACCACTAGTTAATACTACTCAAAGCCTGAGCGCCATCGTCAATAGAACTACAGGAGTGAGAATACGAGAGGAAGGAGGAGTAGGGTCTGATTTTAGTCTTTCGATAAATGGTATGTCCGGTAATTCTATCCGCTATTTCCTGGATGGTATGCCACTGGATACAAAAGGAAGCGGGGTGACTTTAGCGAATCTCCCGCCCAATATAATTGAACGTATTGAAATATATAAAGGAGTAGTTCCTGCTCATTTGGGGACAGATGCTCTAGGCGGAGCGATCAATATTATTACAAATCAACAAAAAAAGAATTTCTGTGATGTTTCCTACAGTATAGGTTCCTTCCACACGCATCAGTTTAACTTCAACGGGCAATATGTGGAGCCAAAGACGGGATTTATTATTAAACCCACTATCGGTGTGAATTATTCCAAGAATGATTATAAGGTCAAAAACGTGGAAGTTTGGAATGAGGAGCAAGAAAAATATATGCTTGAAGAGAGAAAACGTTTTCATGATGATTATTTCTCATTATTAGGAGGGTTGGAAATTGGGGTCACAAATAAGAAATGGACCGATGCGTTTTTTATAACAGCTTCATATTCTAAGGTTGATAAAGAGCTGCAAACCGGATCGATTCAATCTGTCGTGTATGGTGAAGCGGAGAGGAAATCTGATTCAAAAAACATTTCTGCAATATATAAAAAGAGAGATTTGATTTTTGAAAACTTGGATTTTCAAGCACTTCTTTCATACACCTGGGATCATTCGTGTACTATAGACACTGTGTTTAGAAAATATGACTGGAACAACAATTACATCAACACTACTCGCAATGAAATAAATGGTGGTAGTAGATCTATGAGACATTATAAACGTCCCAGGACCGTAGCTCGCATAAATTTTGATTATGCTATTAATCACAACCACTCGTTAAATCTGAATTATCTGCTCAACAGGCTTGGCAATGAGAGATATGATGAGGTGGACAAATCCTTCTCCAGATCAAATGATGTGCTCGCAAAACACATTATAGGGCTCTCTTACAACCAGACCTTCTTTGATGGCAAAATGAATAATGTCTTCTTCTTGAAGGATTATATCAACTACCTTAAGGTTACACAAAAAGATAGACCCTGGATTTCCGGTTCAGATGAGATAGATAGTGAGGCGACAAAAAACTATTGGGGATATGGTGCAGCAATGAGATTTACAATTTTTGAGCCTCTCGCCCTAAAGGCCTCTTATGAACATAGTATAAGGCTTCTTTTGGGAAATGAATTGCTTGGTAATGGCATTACCGTGCTACCTAACCTTACTTTAAGGCCTGAGAATAGCGATAACTTCAATTTAGGGCTTTTTGGATCGATAACGGTAAAGAATAAGCATCTTTTCAACTATGAAGCAAATGCTTTCATCAGAGATGCTACCGACTATGTCAGGCTTGTAGTTTCAGAGAGAGACGGGTTATCTCAGTATGAGAATGTTTCAAGTGTGAAAATTGCCGGTATTGAAGGAGAGTTTTCATATAACTACAAGGACTTCATATGGTGTTTACTTAACTGTAGCTATCAAGATGCCAGGGATATGAACCAGTACAAGGAGGATGGTAAAGCATCCATTACCTATAAGAATAAGTTACCAAACAGACCTTGGTTGTTCGGTAATGCTGAGGTAGATTTTTATTTCAGAGATATTTTTGGAAATGGAGATAAACTGAGAATAGGTTATCATTACCAATATGTGCACTGGTTTTATTTGACCTGGGAAGCCTATGGTTCTTTGGCCGGAAAATTAAAAATTCCGACTCAACATCAACACAATGCGGTAATTGCCTATTCATGGAAAAAAGAGCGTTATAATATATCACTGGGGTGCAATAACCTTTTTGATAAAGAACTATATGACAACTTCATGCTACAGAAACCAGGAAGACATTTCTTTCTGAAGTTACGATTATTCATCAATTAATTTTTATAAAAATGAAACAGTTAAAATTTCTTTTGATTGCCATTATGGCAGCGTTTACTTTGGTGTTTACATCTTGTGAGGATCCTATTACCCCCGATCCTGAACCGGATGATTTAGTAGAGAAGTATTTTGACATTTGGGTAAAAGCAGGTACTGATCAGCCCTCTTTTCTTGTGAAAAACGTAACTGACGTTTCTGACCCATCGGTAGTAATTGACTACATTAACGCTGGAGCTGACATTACGGGAAAATTGGATGAAGAGATTATCTTTAGCGATGGATATTATTATGAGATTCCTGTCTCTGCGGATCGCTTTGGTAAATATCATATTTATGATGGAAAACTAACTGTGATTGCAGAGCGACCTTTCCAGGGTAATACATACAAAAGATATCGCTATACACACTGCTGGTTGGATAAAACCACTCTTTGTATAATGGCGTGGAATGGAGATAAAGTAAAACCTGGCATCATCTGGACTAAACTCAACACTACTGATATGTCAATTATTGCTGAGGGGCAGTTGGAGGGTGTTGAAATTGATGCTGAAGCTGGTTTCTACTTTAGCACTTCGGGTATTGCAAAATATAGGGAGTCCGACGGCTACATTATCTATATGACACAGAAGAAATCTAAGTTTTGGAGTGAAGATTTCAATGTCATATTTATAAAAGCAAGTGATATGAGCGTCAAATGTGATGTTAAAGAGAGCAGAGTTCACACCATGGCAGGAACTGCATACGGAGAGTTGTTACAAGACAAAACATTCTGGGACGAAAAAGGAAATCTCTACGTTGCTTGCAACACAGAAAGAGAGGATGCGACCAGCTATACTCAGCAAGTAGGCAACTTGCTACGTATCAATAAAGGAGAGTTTCAGTTTGACCCTAATTATATGGGCCATAATTATGATGCCGGAAAGTTAATCACATCCACATATATGGGCGACAACATGGCTATTCTTTATATTCAGGACCCTGTTCACACAAATGCTGCCGGTTGGGGTAGCAACTATAATTGCTATTTTGCAATTCTTGATTTGACAACAGACGAGAGAACAGAACTTATGTATGATGGTAAGCCCCTGCCTTACAGCCTTGGCACTTTTGCACAATTCGCTGTAGTCAGGGATGGTAAAGTCTATCTGGCGACAAATCCGGAGACGGCAGCTCCCGGCATATATATCTATGATATTGTGACTAAAACTATGACTAAAGGCCTTTCCGTGCAGGAGGGTTACTCATTCAGACGTCTCGTTCCTATGGAAAGAGAGATAGATGTGACAATGGAGTTACTTAAATATTAATTTACGGGCAATGAAGAAGTTTGTGAAATATTTACATAGGACCCACAAATACGTAGGGGGATTTATAGCTATATTTTTTCTTATGTGGTTTGTCACGGGAGTGATTCTCGTCTATCATCCATATCCACGTATTTCTGATAAGATGGTCAATGATAGGATGGAGACAATATGTTGTTCTTCATTGCCCGATTTGCTTTCAATCACTAGTCGAGTTGATGGAGAAATAGAATCATTGTCCTTGAGACAATTTCAAGGACAAACATTGTTTGATGTCGCAACAGATGGAAAGAAAATCTCATTGGTTGCTGATACATTACAAGAGCAGCAAGTAAAACCCATAACATTTGCTACTATTAAAATTGAGGCTGCGAAATGGTCAGATGCTCCCGTCCTCCGTGTTGATACTCTGCATAAAAGGGAGCAATGGGTGCTCTATTCCAGATATGATAGAGTGATGCCGCTTTATAAGTTTTATTTTGATGATGAAGAAAAAACAGAGCTCTTTGTTTCCGGAAAAAATGGTATGCCTCAACAAATCACGACCAGAAAAGAGCGTGTTTGGGCCTGGGTAAGTGCAATTCCGCATAAACTCTATTTCCCTTTCATCAGGAAAGATGTGGGCAGGTGGAAAACTTCTATTATCGTCGGCGCATCAATTTGTCTTGTGGCAGCTTTATCCGGATTTATCTTGGGTATCTATTTGCTGGCAAATAGATACAGACAAAAAAAGCGTTTGGAGGTACCTTATAAAAAGGGGTGGAAACGTTGGCATTACATTATGGGTTTGGTTTTCGGGGTCTTTCTGATATGGTGGGCAATAAGTGGTATTTTTTCAATGTCGAGAGTTCCACAATGGTTGGTACCCACCAAAGCTGAACATTCCTTTAATCCTGCTAAATTATGGGGGGAAGGGGTATTACCTCTTGATGAATATGAACTGGATTATCGTAACTTGCAGAAATTTTATCCAAATTTGAAAAGAATAGATTGGGTAAGATTTGCAGAGATTCCTGCCTATTTTGTAATTGAAGGTGAAAATGAGTTCTATATTGATGCCTCAAGTAGTGATATAGTACCATTGAATGTACCCCAAGAGATAATTGAAAGTGGATTTAAAAAGATTCATGGAGAAGATGTGCCAATTAAGATTACCACTATTGAGAAGTATGACAATTATTATTTAAATTTGAGAAGAACTCTGGAGTTGCCCGTTTACAAGATTGAATTAGATGATAGTGACCGAAGTTTATATTATGTCAATCCAAGTAATGGATATATCAGATATTTGAATAAAAATAAGATGGTTGACAAATGGCTTTTTAGTGCAATTCACTACTTAAATATGGGATGGTTGATAAATCGTCCGGCACTATGGACATTTTGCTTTTGGTTTTTAAGCTTTGGATGTGCTACCGTCTGTTTAACCGGAGTTGTATTGGGAGCAAAAACACTATTCTGTAGAAAGCAAAAGAAGTGAAACCACAATTATTGATAGGAGCATTAAATTCAGGAAGCGGTAAAACCACTTTTACAATGGGATTCCTGCGACTTTTGAAAAGGCAAGGGTTACAGGTTCAACCTTATAAATGTGGACCTGACTATATTGATACTCAGTTTCATTCATTAGCTTCAGGAGCCCCTTCCGTCAATTTGGACACATGGCTTGCATCGGAAGAACATGTGCGTTATTTGTATAGTTCATATGGCAAAGATGCAGATGTTTGCGTTGTCGAGGGGGTGATGGGCCTGTTTGATGGCTATTCGAGGATGAAGGGAAGCAGTGCAGAGATGGCCGCTTTGATGGATATACCGGTGCTCTTGCTGGTAAATGCCCGCTCTATCGCCTATTCCGTAGCTCCGCTTATCAGTGGTCTTGCCAATTTTTCACCAAATGTTCGGATCATAGGCGTGGTCTTTAACCAAGTCTCTTCAATCTCTCATTATGCTCATTTACAAGAAGCATGTAAAGATGTTGGTGTGGAGTGTTTTGGTTATCTGCCCTACACAAAGTCTCTGAGAATCCCTTCCAGGCAATTGGGATTAGCATTTGGTGCTAAAAAACGGATGGATTTGCAAATGGACCAAGCGGCGGAATTGATAGAAAAGTATGTGGATGTTGGACGGTTGTTGGAAGTTTGTGAGCGTCCATTTCCCGTATGTGAAGAGAAACAGGATAGTTCGGGAAACCTGACTATTGCGGTTGCCAAGGATGAAGCATTCAATTTTGTTTATAGAGAAAATTTAGCTCAACTGGATAGATTGGGAAAAATTCTCTATTTTAGCCCATTAAAGGGGGATGCTTTGCCAGCGGCTGATTTAGTCTATTTCCCGGGAGGTTACCCTGAATTGTTTGCGCATAGGCTACAGAAGCAGGAACGGCTGATGAATGAGTTGAAGAAGTATGTGGAGAATGGTGGGCGTCTATTGGCGGAATGCGGTGGGATGATTTTCCTCTCTCGTTTATTGATCACCAGAACAGGCGAAAAGAGATATATGATGTCCGGCATTTTGCCTCTGGATTGTACGATGGAGAATGATAGTTTACATTTGGGGTATCGGAAGATGAATGTAGCCGGCAGTGAGTGGCGTGGCCACGAATTTCATTATTCGAACGTAGTGTCACCTGAGGCAATTCATTCAGTCGTAACTCAGCAGAATGCCAAGGGTATGGATGTTTCCACACCATTATATCGCTACAAGAATGTGATAGCCGGCTTCACTCATTGGTATTGGGGAGAAAAGAAAATTATGGATTTGTGGGATTTATAATTAGTAGAGAATACTTTATGGAAAGGCTGACTTGTTTAAGTGTTTGTGTAGCGCTATTATTATTAACAGGATGTAAGTATGGGCGGCAACAAGTAAATTCTACGCCGGTAGAGGAAATAGAGACTACTCATGCCTTTGTCAAGCCAATAAAACCGAAGTATGCAAAGGGTTTTCAAGTAACTTATGTGGAGGAAGGTTGTCTTGTGGAGATTAGAGACCCCCAGAGTACAAGTGGCAATCGCTCTTTTCATTATTTTTTGATTCCCCGAGGAGTTACTCCAAATCAGGTTCCGAAAGATTACACGTTAATTGAGGTGCCGGTACGAAGTGTGATTTGTATGACTTCACTGCAACTATCCAATTTTATCAAGTTGAACGAATTAGAAAGGGTTGTGGGAATCACCAGTACCAGACATCTATTTAATGAAGAAATAAATCGTAGGCTGGAAGATGGGCGGACGCGTAAAATAGGCATCGAGGGGAATTTTGATAATGAGGTAATTATGGGGGTAAATCCGGACTTAATCCTCATATCACCCTTTAAGCGTGGTGGTTATGATGCGTTGAAAGAGGTAGATATTCCATTGATTCCGCATTTGGGTTATAAGGAAATGTCGCCCTTGGGGCAAGCCGAATGGATTAAGTTTGTTGGCTTATTGACAGGTACTGAGGATAAGGCTAATAGCTGTTTTGATGATATAGAACGGAGATATAATGGCTTAAAAGAATTGGCTTCAAATGTTAAAGATCGTCCGGTTGTTTTCAGTGGTGAAATGCGTGGAGGTAATTGGTATGCAGTTGGAGGAAAGAGTTTTTTAGCTCAATTGTTCAAAGATGCAGGAGCAGATTATTTTTTAAAGGATAACCAAGAATCCGGTGGCGTCGTTCTCGATTTGGAAACTGTTTATTTTCAGGCTGCTGATGCCCGATATTGGCGTATTGTCAATAGTTATCAAGGTACTTTTACTTACGATGTTTTGAGGAAAAATGATGATCGTTATGCAGATTTTCGCGCTTTTAAGGAGAAAGGAATAATATATTGCAATATGCGTGACAAACCATTTTATGAGAAAATGCCTGTAGAGCCGGAGCTTATTTTGGCAGACCTGATCAAGATATTTCATCCTAAGTTGTTACCGGATGACTATCAGCCGGCTTATTATGAGTTGTTGAAATGAGAAGTAGGGTTGTACCATCTATGCTGTTGCTGGCACTATCCATATTGGTGCTCTTAATACTAAACCTTTTTCTGGGTTCAGTATCCATTCCTTTCCGTTCTATTTGGAATATTCTATGGGGAATGAATGATGGAGAATCTATTATTTGGCAGAATATAGTCATGAAATCGCGTGTTCCTCAAGCATTGACAGCCATGGTTGCCGGTGCTGGATTAGCAGTCAGCGGTTTACAGATGCAAACGGTTTTTCGCAATCCTTTGGCCGGTCCGTCGGTGCTTGGGATCAGTTCGGGAGCCAGTCTTGGGGTTGCTTTTGTCATTTTGTTGTCGGGTAGTATTGGAGGTGTAGCCTTGAGCCGTTTAGGCTTTGTGGGTGAACTTGCTGTGACTATGGGAGCTATTATAGGTGCTTTGTCTATTATGGCATTGATTGTTTATGTCTCCCAACGGGTGCGTGGAAATGTTACTTTGCTGATAATTGGAGTGATGATCGGTTATGTTGCAAGTGCTGTGATCGGGGTATTGAAATTTTTTAGTGTTGAAGAAGATGTCCGTGCATACGTAATTTGGGGACTGGGTAGCTTCGCGCGTGTCTCAGGCAATAAAGTTACTCTATTTGTCTCTATTATGGCTCTATTGCTTCCACTATCACTCCTGCTTATTAAGACCTTAAATCTGTTATTGTTGGGTGACGACTATGCTCGAAATTTGGGTCTTAATATAAAGCGCGCTCGTATGTTGGTAATAACCTGTTCGGGAGTCTTGGTAGCTATCGTAACTGCATATTGTGGTCCGATTACTTTTCTCGGATTGGCAGTACCCCATCTTTGTCGGGCAATTTTCCAAACTTCAAACCATCGTGTTTTGATGCCGGCCTCAATGTTTGCCGGAGCAGCATTGGCGTTGCTTTGTAATCTTATTGCCCGTATGCCGGGTTTCGAGGGGGCATTGCCAGTCAATTCTGTTACTGCCTTAATTGGTGCGCCCATAGTTATATCTGTCTTATTCAAGAAGCGACGTGAAGAGGTGACTGAATGATGAAACAGGAGACCATACAAATAAAGGAATTGTCTATCGGATATAGAGGCAAGACGAGGCCTAATGTCGTAGCACAGAATATCAATGCTACAATTTGTAACGGCGAATTAACCTGTCTGCTTGGAGCAAACGGGGCCGGTAAGTCCACCTTGATACGTACTCTATCTGCATTTATAAGGCCGTTGGCTGGGGAAATAGTGATTATGGGCAAACCTCTGCGAGAATATACTGACAAGCAACTGGCAACTGTTATTGGCGTGGTATTGACTGGAAAATCTCATTTGCGCAACATTACGGTTGCAGAACTTATCGGTATGGGGCGGAGCCCCTACACCGGATTTTGGGGTACATTAAAGAAAAAAGATCAGAGCATTGTGGAGAATGTTATAGAGTTGGTTGGTATTGGGGATCTTAAAACTAATATGGTGCATACCCTGAGTGACGGTGAGCGCCAAAAGGTAATGATTGCGAAAGCTTTAGCACAGGAAACCCCTATTATATTTCTTGATGAGCCTACCGCATTTATTGATTATCCCAGCAAAATAGAGATACTCCATCTACTTCACTGCCTATCCCGTGAGATGCGTAAAACGATATTCTTCTCCACACATGATTTGGAATTGGCACTTCAAATTGCCGACAAGGTTTGGCTAATGGAGAGAAATAAAAAACTCCTGTCAGGCACCCCTGAGGACTTGGCCTTAGACGGCAGTTTAGGTGGGTTTTTTAAGCGAAAAGGGGTTGCCTTTGACCCATGGACCGGTCTTTATCGTGTGGATCACCTCTTTGATAAAGAGCTGTATTTAAAGGGAAACGGTCTCAAATATGCTATGATGCAGAAGGCTCTGCGCCGTAATGGCATATATGCCTCCTCAGATGTCAACTCGCAGATAGTTGTTGTTGCTGACGATGCTTTAGAGGGCTATACGATCCATACACCAAACGAGGAGAAACTGTATGTAAAAAAAATATCGGATGTACTGGACGCAATACTATTGATTCTTTGACTTTGACCTACCGGATAGTACATTTGGTCAAAACTAAAAAATGTCATAAATTCGCATAATAAACCAGAAAATCTGATATGACAGAACGAGAATTGCATATCAAATATCTCGAATATTCTTCTGCTTCCCGGATGCCCTCTGCTGACAGAAAACTACTGGAAAGTGCTATTAGTGCAGCCGATGGTGCCTATGCAAAGTATTCTTCATTTAGGGTGGGAGCGGCAGTGCGGATGAGTAACGGTGAAGTGATTATCGGCTCTAATCAGGAGAATGCCGCCTATCCTTCGGGACTCTGTGCCGAGCGCACAGCTTTGTTTTATGCCTCTGCCCGCTATCCGAACGAAAGTGTGGAAGCAATTGCTGTCGTAGCCGCAGATGATGATGGTGTGTTGACAGAGCTGACTTATCCTTGTGGTGCCTGCCGTCAGGTAATGGCAGAATATGAGATGTGCGCAGGACGAGATATGAGGATAATAGTGGGAAGTGCGGGTGTGGTGCAGGTTTTCACGGGAGTGAAATCCATAATGCCTTTTATATTTGATAATTTGGCATAAAAAAAGGGTAAGCTTGATATATCGCACCGCTACAACCATCTACCCTTGCTGCCTTCCGACCCTGGGGGAGTTCAATGGGAGCTGGTCGTATATGACTTACCCAACTACAAAAATAGTGATTTTTTTGGAATTAACAATCTTTTTTGACTTTCATTGGTACCGGACAAATCTCATAAGATAGCAGTAGGCCTCTCCGGAGGTGTGGATTCAAGTGTTGCGGCACTCCTTCTGAAGCGTGCCGGATACGATGTGTTTGCATTATTTATGCAGAATTGGCACGATACCACGGGAACCCTTCATGGTGATTGCGAATGGGAAGAAGATCGGTTTATAGCCGAAATGGTTGCTAAAAAACTCGATATACCCTTTTATTTTGTTGATTTGAGCGACATCTATCGCAAACGTGTGGTAGATTATATGTTTAGTGAATATGAAAAGGGGCGCACTCCCAATCCGGATGTGCTTTGCAATCGTGAGGTCAAGTTTGATGCCTTTCTAAAAGAGGCACTTGACCTCGGGGCTGATTTTGTGGCTACAGGCCATTATTGTCGTAAAGAAGAATTTAAAGATGCTTCCGGTAATATAATTTACCGTATTCTCAGGGGCAGAGATCCCGGTAAGGATCAGAGTTATTTTCTCTGTCAGCTTGACCAGCAGCAGCTCAGTAGGACTCTTTTTCCCATAGGTTATCTGCTCAAAAGCGAGGTAAGAGAGCTGGCCAGGGAGGCGCAACTTCCGAGTGCTGAGAAAAAAGACTCGCAGGGCATCTGCTTTGTTGGAAAGGTGGATTTACCACTTTTTCTACAGCAGAAACTTGAGCCCAAAGAGGGCGATGTGGTGGAGATATTCAGAGAGCACTATGATTCTATTCCAGTTAAGGAATCCCTTGAAGAGATGGCCAGTCCGCTCTGCTACACCCCTTCACAGGGAAAGGTCATCGGAAGCCACCAAGGAGCCTATTATTATACTATAGGACAACGCAAAGGTCTTAACATCGGCGGTCATAAAGAACCGCTATTTATCATTTCCATTGATATTACTACCAATACGATATATGTGGGAGAAGGGGAGTCGCATCCCGGACTTTACCGGCGTGCGCTGAAAATTCTTCCGGCAGAAGTCCACTGGATAAGACCTGATCTTGCCTTGGAGAGTAGTAAAGAGCTCGAGTGTGACATCCGCATCAGGTACCGTCAGCCTCTGCAGAAAGGACGCCTTATATGCCGTAGGGAAGCTCTGTATATTCTTTTTGACAAGCCACAGAGGGGCATTACACCGGGCCAATTTGCAGTTTGGTATGCATCTGACGGCGAAATGCTCGGTAGTGGCGTTATAAATGGCTGATTTTTTATCCAAGTTTAACCTCAAATCAAAATCATAATGATTTCATTCAGAAAATACTTTCTTCTATTGCTGGTTTCAGCATTTGCACTGGTCTCCTGCGGTGAACGGATTGATCCGACCCCGGTGCTTTCGGATAATGCAAACCTTACTTCGGTCTCTTTTGCGATGGGAGATAACCCCTCAATGTCCGTTTCAGCGCATTCTATGCCTTGCCTGGGCTATCTTGCAGTGACTGTACCGGAAGGCACCAATCTTTCAGCGCTAAAGGCAACATATTATGTCTCCGATGGTGCAGAGGTGTTGATAAAAGGTCAGAAGCAGGTGAGTGGTGAAACTATTAATGACTTTACAAATATTGTGGATTTGCAGGTGGTATCCGAGTCGGGGAAAGTAAAGAGAGATTATGTCGTGTATGTCAAGACCGGTAATGCTTCGGTAGATGCCAGATTCTATCAATTTATGAATAAACACGCCGTGCCCGGAGTCTCTTTCTCTGTGATGAGACACGAAACGGTTGTCTATTCTACCGGTTATGGTTTTGCAGTAACGGAGTCCAGGACTAAAACTACTCCTGACCATCTTTTTCGTCTGGCCAGTATTTCCAAGCAGTTCACTACTCTTTGTATAATGGTGCTTTATGAGAGGGGATTGCTTGGACTTGATGATCTGGTTTTTGGTGAAAATGGTATTCTCAAAAATGAATTCAAGATAAAAGGCCAAGAGAGCATGATTACCGTGCGTCATCTTCTCCAACATTCGGCAGGATGGACAAGGGACGAAATTGATCCTATGTTTAACAGTGTGAGGAATGGCAAGACTCTGGACGAACTGCTTCAATGGGTGCTTGACAATCAGACACTAAAATTTACTCCCGGTACAAACTATGAGTATTCCAATGTTGGATTCTCATTTCTTGGACGCATCATAGAGGTTGTGAGTGGCAAGCCCTACGAAAGATTCCTAAAGGAAGATGTTCTCAAGCCTATGGGTGTTACCGATATTCATGTGGGAGGCGGTCTGAATGAGCGTAAGCCCAACGAGTGTGTCTATTATTCCCAGGACGGCACGAATGGTTATGGTAACCCTATGGAGGTTATAGCAGCCTGTGGCGGGCTTATAGCATCCACCAACCAGATGATGACGGTACTGGCACATATTGATGGCAAGGATGATGTCCCCGATATTCTCAAACCGGAGACACTTGACCTGATGTACAATTCTGAAATTGATCCTAATGCTGATCCAGGTACTAACCTCAGGAGGTACGGCCTCGGCTGGAGACGTCTTGCCGGATATTATCCCGGCGCACACTGGCATGGAGGCAATATTGCCGGAACTGCAACTATTTGGGTGGGTGGTACAAATGCCGGAATGAGCGCAGCTATTCTATGTAATTCCCGCAGTTATGACAAAAGCATAGATGGTGATATGCAGACCATGATACGGGATCTTATGGAAGTATTTCAGTAACAGAAAAAACATAGTGGGGAGGGAGGTGATATGATGAGTGATATAATAGTGATAGGAGGAGGGGCTGCCGGTATGATGGCCGCAATCAAGGCGGCTGAAAGAGGCTGTAAAGTTACTCTTCTGGAGAAAAATGAGATTTGCGGCAAAAAAATTCTCATAACCGGAAAGGGGAGGTGCAATCTGACCAATACAAAATCCTGGTCGGAATTTTCAACTCACATCCATCCCTCTGCCAATTTCCTGAAGCCGGCATTTTTCAATTTTAGCAATACCGCGACAATAGAATTTTTCAACTCAATAGGTCTGCCCACTTCAGTGGAGCAGGGTGACAGGGTTTTTCCTCTCTCCATGCGTGCATCAGACGTTCCCAAAGTGCTTGTAGCACTGATGCAAGAATTGGGAGTCGACATAAGATACTCCTCACAGGTACTGAATGTTTCCCACAGTCACGCCCTTTTCCATTGTGTTTGTGGAAAGAGTGATTCTTTGCGCGGAAAACGTATAGAGGTAGTGAGATATTCTGCTCCTGTACTGATTATTGCTACGGGAGGACTCTCTTATCCGGGCACCGGTTCTACCGGAGATGGATATGATTTTGCCAGGAGTTTAGAACACTCTGTAACGGAGACATTTCCCTCACTGACTGCTCTGATGCCAAGAGCATATGACGCTGATCTGGTGGGAATAGAGTTGAGAAACGTTGGGCTTTCTCTCTTTATCGACATGGATCTGATCAAAATGGAGGATGGTGAACTTACCTTTACCTCGAACGGTATTGAGGGAGCACTCGGTTTTCGTCTCAGCAGACGGGCGGTCCAGGCGCTGATAAAAGGACAGAGGGTGGAACTTGTACTTGATCTCAAGCCGGCCCTTTCGTTAGAAAAATTGCGGGCCCGCATCTCCAGGGATTTGAAGCAGATGGGCGCAACTGCTGACAATGTGGGACGTAACAGATTTCGTGCTCTGCTTCGCGGACTGATACCTGCAGCCCTTGTATCTCCATTCCAGCACTATCACAAAGACCTCAACGTCTCAAATCTTCCGGATAAGCTTAAGGAGTGGAGATTTGAGATAAAATCCTATACAGGATATGAACGTGCAGTGGTTACAGCAGGAGGCATCCCTCAGAAAGAAATCATTGCTAAGACGATGGCCTCCAGAAAACAATCTAATCTCTATTTTGCCGGAGAAATAATCGATATTGATGGGGATACCGGAGGATACAATCTGCAGGTGGCTTTCTCTACCGGCGCCCTTGCAGGTGAGTCCGCTGCTCAGCAGATATTGAAACTGAAGAGTTCCTGACCTCTCCACTTCAGAGTATAGGGCAGGCTCTTATCCACAATACTCCTTGGCGCAAGTTCAAATATCAGCATATCTCCTATGCGTAACAGATTGTTGTGAGATATTTTTTCCATCCATTTGCCGATGTGCTCCGGAGTGATATCCGGACAGAGTTCCTGCAATTGCTCTGCAGGTGATAAGGGAATTGGAATGACAGTAGTTGCATCAAATGATGTGCTCCTTGTCAGGGAAAAGAGCTCTCCCTGAGCCAGGATATTGCCTGCGTAGAGAGTGACTCCGAAACCAATAGCATCAAAATAACGCCTTGCAAATCTCTTAGAGATCGCCTTGCCTGATTTACATATCTTTATGCAGAGGCATGGAGCAGCTTCCAGTACTGAAATCTCATCAGGACAATAAAAATCTCTCGCCTCATGCACCATAGTGGTGTCAGGGCGAAAGTAATAATTGTCGCAATCGTAAGGAATGACTATCAGATTCATCTTGCGTTGAAGAGATTCTTAAGCTCACCCTCCTTATGTTTCATCCAGATGTCGGTAATCACCTGCTTTGTGTCACGTGTAAATTCTCCTTTCATCATCCAGTCATAATAACTGGGTTCGCTATTGAATACGTCAATCACTCTTTTTCCTTTATGTTTGCCGAAATTGAATATCGGTTCATCAGAGGAATTGCGTGCGATTCTGCCTGCAAAATCTACTATATTGGCCCTTTCGGAAAAAGAGGCGAGAAACTTCACATCGTTTTTGAGTTCGGGATACCGTTGAATCTGGGCCTCGAGTACTTCGAGGGTGGCAAGGCTGTCGCCTTCAGCGGAATGTGCCTTATCGAGTTCTTTGTTACAGTAGAAACGATATGCGGCCACAAGATTCCTTGGCTCCATTTTGTGGAAAATGTTTTGCACGTCAATCATTTGGCACTGCCTGAAATCGAACTCTACATCTGCCCTGAGAAACTCCTCGGCAAGCAAAGGAATATCAAATTTGAGAGAGTTAAAACCGGCGATATCGCAACCGCTCATCCATTCTGCCAGAGACTTTGCTATTTGCCTGAATGTGGGGCAATCCTTGACATCTTCATCACTGATACCGTGAATCATTCGAGATTCTTCCGGGATATGCATCTCGGGGTTGACTCTGCGAGTCTTATGCTCGCGGGAACCATCGGGGTGAACCTTGATAACGCTGATTTCTACAATTCTGTCCTCAGCAACGCTAAGTCCGGTGCTCTCGATGTCGAATACTATGATGGGCCTCTCAAGATCCAGTACCATAGTCCTAGACGTTGATCATCACGGGCATCAGCAGTGCGCGGAGGGTTTCATCAGGATCGGTCTCGTCGGCCGATACAATGAGTACCGCTTTACAGGGGTCTGCAAGCTCCACACACACGTTGGTGTAGGGGAGATTGGTCAGGATTTCAATCAGGAATTGTGCCTTGAATCCGATTTCCATTTCATCGCCTTCATAATGGCAGGAGAGACGCTCATAAGCTGAAGTGGAAAAACTCAGGTCTTGTGCAGAAACGACAACTTCGTTGAGTGAAAGTTTGAGCTTAATCTGATTGGAAGCCTGAGCAGAGCACACAGCAATGCGTCTTACAGAGTTCAGGAAGTCGGTCCTGCCGATAATGAGCTTATTGTCATTATGGGGAATTACGCTTCGATACTGGGGGTATTTGCCCTCAATCAGGCGGCATACCAGCATATTGGTGCCGAAATTGAAATAGGCGTTCTTTGAGTCAAATATAACGGAAATATTTTCCTCTGTCCTTGGCAGGATGCTTCTGAGAATTGCTGCAGGTTTTTTATGAAGGATGAATGAGCACTGTTGTGTCACTTTCGCATCATTGAACTCAAAACAGATGAGTTTGTGTGCGTCCGATGCTACCATAGCGGAGCTTTCAGGACCAAGATCAAAAAAGATACCATTCATCACAGGGCGCAATTCTTCCTCCGCAGTGGCGTATATTGTATTGTTGATACCGTTAAGGAGAGTTTCTGCGGGGATCTCCAGAGTGTCGTGGGTCTCGCCCAGAGCGGGGAGTTGGGGATAGTCATCTGCATTGAAGCAGGGTATCTTGGACTCACCGTTGATCCAGGTAATCTCCATGGTATTGTCGTGACCATAGAATGTAAGCGGCTGATCAGGGAACTCTTTTAGATAGTCGGTCAGTCGTCTTGCGGGGACCGCAAATGCTCCCTCCTGTTGTACATTGTCGATGCCTATGACCGTCTTAAGAGTAGTCTCTCCATCAGATGCTGTGACGGTAAGGGCATTGCCTTTAAGATCAAAAAGAAAATTTTCCAGGATGCTGGAAGCAGGTTTGTTTGCGATTACCCTTGATACAGATACCAGACCGTGCAAGAGTTCTGAACTTGATACTGAAAATCTCATATTCCGTAATTTTATATTTTTATTTCTTATTTTCGTATTGCCAAATCTTGTTTATGACCCACAAATGTAATAATTTTTTGGCATATATTTTGGTTTATTTTACAATATAATTAGAATATATTAGAACTTATGAAACGAAATACCCTTTTTTTGCTGATCACGCTACTGCTTTCTCTAACAATTTCTTGGCTTGTTGCTGATAAGGTGGTCGAAACAAAGCTCTCTGAAGTTATTGCAGGGGGTGATTTGGAACGATCATCCATTGTCTCGGCAGCTCCTGGTGCCACACATCGGACAGTCATCAAAACAGAAATGGGGGATTTTTCAGATGCTGCCGAAACGGCAGTCCATACTGTTGTTTATGTCAAAGTTGTCAAAAGGGCAGCAAAAGGTCCCTCTTCCATAATGGATCTTATTTTCGGTTTTGCCACACCTAAAGATCAAGTGGGTATGGGATCCGGAGTTATCATCCGCGAGGATGGTTACATCGTAACCAACAACCATGTAATCGCGGGTGCAGATCAGATTGAGGTAACACTAGAAAACAACAAATCCTATCCCGCGAAGCTTGTGGGCACCGATCCCGCAACGGATATAGCCCTACTCAAGATTGAGGAAGACTCTCTTCCCGCGATTGCTCTTGGCGATTCAGATCATCTTAGACTCGGTGAATGGGTGCTTGCTATAGGTAGTCCGTACGATTTGCGCTCTACAATTACTGCCGGCATTGTAAGTGCCAAGGGACGTTCGCTCCCCAACTACGATGGCCAGTACCGTGTAGAGTCATTCATTCAGACCGATGCTGCCGTAAACCCGGGCAATAGCGGTGGAGCATTGATTAATACGCTGGGTGAACTTGTGGGCATAAATACCTCCATTGTCTCCCTTACCGGATCTTATGCAGGCTATGCATTTGCAGTACCTGTAAATATCGTGAAAAAGATAACCGAAGATTTCATCAGATATGGTGAAGTAAGACGTGCATTACTTGGCATTTCCATGACTGACATTACAGACAGCATGGCACGTCAGTTTAATCTCGAGAGTATGGAAGGAGTCTATGTGGCGGAGGTTCAGCCAAACAGTGCTGCTGACAAGGGAGGCATCAAAGTCGGCGACATAATTACGGAAATAAATCTCAACAGAGTTAGAAACGGGGCTGCAGTACAGGAACAAATGAATCGTCTACGTCCTGGAGAACAGGCTGTAATTACCATCAAAAGAGGTGGAAAACAGATAGAATTAATAGTTTCTTTGTAAAAGTTACATTTTTTTTGTAACTTTTCTCAGATATATTCGTACAATATACACGTGCGGGAATTGTTTCTCCGCATGTGTGTTTTTTTGCGTAAAACCATTATTACTAAAACCTTTATATATTTTCTGAATGAGACAACTCAAGATTACCAAATCAATAACCAACCGCGAAAGCGCCTCGCTCGACAAATACTTGCAGGAGATAGGCAGGGAAGAGCTTATTACAGTAGATGAGGAGGTGGAACTCGCGCAAAGGATTAGAAAAGGCGACCCCGAAGCCCTAGAAAAGCTTACTAAAGCCAATCTTAGGTTTGTGGTTTCAGTAGCCAAACAGTATCAGAATCAGGGCATCAGCCTTCCCGACCTCATTAATGAGGGCAACCTCGGCTTGATAAAAGCGGCGGAAAAGTTTGATGAGACCCGTGGTTTCAAATTTATTTCTTATGCGGTATGGTGGATAAGACAGTCCATCCTTCAGGCACTTGCTGAACAGTCCAGAATAGTACGACTGCCACTCAACCAGGTTGGTTCACTTAATAAAATTAACAAAGCGCTCTCCAAATTTGAGCAGGAGCATGAGCGTATGCCTTCCCCTGATGAACTCTCTGAAATTCTTGACATTCCTAGAGAGAAAATTGCAGATACTCTTAGGGTATCCGGTCGCCATGTCTCTGTGGACGCTCCGTTTGTTGACGGTGAAGACAACAGCTTGCTTGATGTGCTTGTTAACAACGATTCTCCCAGTGCCGATCGTGGCCTTGTAAACGAATCGCTCAACAAAGAGATTGAACGAGCCCTCTCCACACTTACCGAGAGAGAACGAGATATTGTAAAATATTTCTTCGGTATCGGATGCCAGGAGATGACTTTGGAAGAGATCGGTGAACACTTCGGACTTACTCGTGAGCGAGTACGTCAGATAAAAGAAAAAGCTATCAGGAGACTGCGTCACAGTGCACGAAGCAAACTTCTCAAGAGCTACCTCGGATAACTTTAACCCCTTGAAAAAAGATATAAAATATAATAACCATGAAAAAACTTTTTTTACCTATTTTAGCAGTACTTATGATGACTGCCTGTACAGAGACTAACCCACTTCTAAGCGATTGGGACACTCCATTTGAGATACCTCCCTTTGAGCAGGTACGCCCAGAACACTATTTACCCGCATACATTAAGGCAATGGAGGTACACTCCGCTGAGATTGATGCAATTACATCTAATCCCGAACCCGCAACCTTTGAAAATACAATAGTGGCATACAGTAATGCCGGTGAACTGCTTAGCAGAGTTTCTGCTGTGTTTGGTAGTGCATCAGGTGTCAAATCCAACGATGAGATCAAGACTATCGCAAGGGAACTTTCCCCCCTGACAAGTGCCCATTCCAATGAGATCAGTCTTAACGAAGCGCTCTTTGCAAGGATAAAAGAAGTATATGACAACAGAGACAATCTCGGTCTTGAAGCAGATCAGATGCGTCTTCTGACAGAAACATACAAGGGCTTTGCCCGCAATGGTGCTGAACTCCCCGCAGATAAAAAAGAGGAGTTAAAGAAAATCAATACTGAACTGGCAGCCAACCAGCTCGCTTTCGGACAGAATCTCCTCAAAGAGACCGAGTGGACACTTCTGGTCGAAAACGAAGAGAATCTTGCAGGCCTTTCAGAGGCTCAGATCGCTACTGCTGCCACACGTGCACAGCAAGTAAACAAGGAAGGCTGGCTCTTTGGTCTCGATAACCCCAGTGTAATGCCCTTCCTACAGTCTGCCGATAATCGTGAGTTGAGAATCCAAATGCTCGATGCATATCTCAATCGCTGCAACAACGGCAACGATTATGACAACAATCAGGTGATTAAAAATCTGATTACCCTCCGTTTGCAGAAAGCGCAACTCCTCGGATATGAGGATTATGCAGCTTATGTTCTGGAAGACAGGATGGCAAAGAATGCTGATGCTGTTTATTCCCTTCTCAACCAGTTGTGGACTCCTGCACTTGGAGTGGCTAAAGCTGAGCTAGCAGACATAGAGGCTTTGGCCGCCAAAGATGGTATTACTGAGGTCGTAGCAGCTGACTGGAGATACTATTTCGAAAAATCTATGCAGAGTAAATACAATATCTCCGACGAGGAGTTGCGTCCCTATTTCAAACTGGAAAATGTACGTGAAGGTATTTTCTTTGTTGCTAACAAGCTTTTCGGAATTACTTTCGAGCAGCTTGACAATGTGCCTCTTCCTCATCCGGAGGCTGTGGCATTCGAGTGCAAGGAGGCTGACGGCACCACTTTGGGTATTTTATTTATGGACATGTTCTCCCGTCCTGGCGAGAAACGTGGTGGTGCATGGTGCGGCGGATTCCGCTCACAATACTATAAAGATGGCCAGAGGGTGCTTCCTCTTGTGACCATAGTGGGCAACTTCACTCGTCCTTCAGGCGATAAGCCGGCTCTTTTGAGCACTGATGAGACCAACACCTTCTTCCATGAGTTTGGACATGCTCTGGCATCACTTCTTTGTGATGTAAGATACAAGGGGCTTGGTCGTATGACACGAGACTTTGTGGAGCTTCCGTCACAGATAATGGAGCACTGGGTATTTGAGCCTGAGATGCTTAAGGAGTATGCCAAGCACTATGAGACTGGTGAAGTAATCCCAGCAGAACTTATTGAAAAGCTCGACAAGGCAGGTAAGTATGGACAGGGCTTCGCAACTGTGGAATATCTGGCAGCATCGTTTCTCGATATGGACTTCCACGTACTTAAGAGTATTCCGGAGGATTTAGAGCCGATACCTTTCGAGAATAAGGTTCTTGGTGAGAGAGGACTTCTTCCTCAGATACCTTCAAGATATCGTTCCCCCTATTTCAACCATACATTTGGTGGTGGCTATACGGCCGGTTATTACAGCTATATTTGGGCCGAGGTGCTCGATTGCGATGCATACGAGGCGTTTGTAGAGACCGGAGATATATTCAATCCCGAAGTTGCGCTCAAATTCCGTAAGGAGATTCTGGAGCGTCCCGGTGTTGACGAGGCAATGACGCTTTATGTCAATTTCCGTGGCAGAGAGCCCAGGATAGAGCCGTTATTGAAAAACAGAGGACTCAACTAGCATTCCGTCAGAGAGATGAGTAATTTCTGGAATGCGCTTGGCAACGGCATAACTGTCGTTAGTGATTTTATTTGTGGATATCCGCTATTTTTCCTCCTGATTGGTGGCGGATTCTTCTTTCTATTTTATTCGAGATTTACACCTCTACGTAGGTATGGTCGGGCTATCCAGGCTCTTAGAGTCAAGGATGAAAAGGCAGACGGACAGATAAGTTCCTTTGAGGCGCTCTCCAGTGCTATCGCTGCGACTGTCGGTATGGGCAATATCGCGGGGGTGGCTATCGCTATCTCTGTTGGAGGCGCCGGAGCAATATTCTGGATGTGGATAAGCTCCATTGCGGGAATGGCTACCAAATTTTTCGAAGGCACCCTCTCCGTTATGTTTAAAGGTAAGGACTCTGCCGGAGAAACGCAGGGTGGTACAATGTATATGATTACAACTGGCCTGGGACCCAAATGGAAGCCACTCGCAGTATTCTTCTCGATATTTGGTCTGATAGGCACGCTCTGCATAATGCAATCCAATCAACTCACTGAGTCAGTTACCTCGCTCTTTTTTGCTCCGGAGCAGAACACTCTTTTGTTGAGATTCGTTATCGGAGTAATCATCACAGTGATTGTTGCCGGTGTTATCATAGGTGGCATCAAGAGGATTTCAAAGGTTTCTACCAAATTGGTTCCTCTGATGGTAGGGCTCTATTTTATTCTTGTGCTCTATGTAATGATCAGACACATCGGTTATGTGCCAGGGATTTTCAAGGATATAATAACCGGAGCCTTTACACCAAGAGGTGCTCTTGGTGGAGGTATAGGTTCGATAATAATGATAGCCCTTACCGGCGTGCGCCGTGCGGCTTTAGTGAATGAGGCCGGAGTCGGTACTGCATCCATGATGCACGGTGCCTCAAAAAATAACGAACCCGTGCGTGAAGGCCTTGTAGCAATGATCGGACCCTCAATTGATTCCGGGTTAGTCTGCACCCTTACAGCTATTGCAGTTCTTATTGGAGCAAGAATCGATCCTTCGATTATGCCTGCCGGATCGGGAATGAGTTCGATGGAGGGCCTCAAGTTTGCTATAAATGCCTTCAATGCCTCTATTCCCGTAGTGGGCGGTTATCTGTTATTTGTAATGGTGTTGATGTTTGCATTTAGCACGATGTTCTCCTACTCTTATTATGGGCAAAAATGTACGGGCTTTCTTTTCGGTGCACAATATTCAAAATACTACAACATATTTTTCCTTCTTATGTTGATTGTGTCGGCAATGATTCCGCTGAAGGCGGCGGTCAGTCTGATTGATACGGCTTACGCTCTGATGGCATTTCCGACTATGTTCACTCTGTTTATGCTGGCTCCAAAAGCCAAAAAGGAGATGAAGATCTATTTTGCAGCAAATAAAAAGGATAAGAAAAAGAAAGTAAAGCAATCAATCAAAACCAAATGAATCCGACAGATTTTTTACAAGAAGCGATAAAAGGGGGAATCAAGTCACTATATGGCGTGGAGCTCCCAAAAACAGAGATCCAGGTACAGGCAACAAGGAAAGAGTTTGAAGGTGACTATACCCTCGTAGTTTTTTCTTTGCTCAAGATGAGTAAAAAGGCACCTGAAGCCACAGCACAAGAGATTGGAGCATATTTGGAGCAAAACTATCCTGAGGTTGATTCGTTCAATGTCATTAAGGGTTTCCTCAATATCAAGCTTGCTCCCTCTTTCTGGGCGAAGGTACTTAAGTTTATTGGTGAAAATGAAGATTACGGCCAGTTGCCACCTACAGGAAAAACAGTGATGGTAGAATTTTCTTCACCCAACACCAACAAACCGCTTCATCTGGGTCACATTCGTAACAATCTTCTCGGATGGTCAGTTTCGCAGCTGCTGGCTGCCAACGGGCATGATATTGTAAAGGTCAACCTTGTCAATGACAGGGGTATTCACATATGCAAATCGATGCTCGCATGGCTCAAAGAGGGTAACGGTGAAACTCCCGCCTCTACCGGTCGTAAAGGTGATCACCTAGTGGGCGACTACTATGTGAAGTTCAACGATATGCTCAGTGCTGAGGTAAAAGAGATAATGGAGCGTGAAGGTGTAGAAAAGGATGAAGCTGAAAAAAAGGCTAAATTGCTCAAAGAGGCGCAGGATATGCTCTTAAAATGGGAGCATGGTGACAAAGAGGTGGTTAAACTCTGGGAAACTATGAATGGATGGGTTTATGATGGTTTTGATGTTACCTATCACAATCTAGGTATAGAATTCGACAAGACCTATTACGAGTCGCAGACCTATCTTTTGGGCAAATTACTTGTCCTTGAAGGATTAGAAAGAGGTATCTTCGAAAAGCAAGAAGATGGTTCTGTATGGTGTGATCTTACCGAAGATGGACTTGATAAGAAAATTCTCCTTAGAAGTGACGGTACTTCGGTCTATATGACGCAGGATATCGGTACGGCTCACCAGAGATATGATGAATATAACTTTGATGAGCACATTTATGTGGTTGGCAACGAACAGAATTACCATTTCCAGGTACTTAAACTCATCCTTAAAAAATTAGGATTCGAGTGGTCTGATTCCATTTATCATCTCTCTTACGGTATGGTGGAATTACCCGAAGGGAAGATGAAATCACGTGAAGGAACTGTTGTGGATGCTGACGACCTCATTGAGCAGATGTATAATACGGCAAAGGAGACCTCTCTTGAACTTGGCAAAATTGAAGACATGACCGATGAAGAGCAGGATGCCCTTTTCAAGATGATCAGTCTTGGGGCGTTAAAATATTTTATCATAAAGGTGGATCCTAAAAAGACAATGGTCTTTGACCCTAAAGAGTCGATTGATTTCAACGGAAATACCGGTCCTTTTATCCAGTACACCCATGCTCGTATAAAATCCATACTCAGGAAAGCTTCGGAGCAGAATATGGAATCTTCGACGACAGGGGCACTATTGCTTCCAAAGGAAGAGGTCATCATCCAGTTGCTAAGCACCTATCCGGATAAGGTAAAAGAGGGCGGAGATGCACATTCCCCGGCAGTTATCGCCAACTATGCCTATGATCTGGCAAAGGAGTTCAACCAGTACTATCACGATACCTCAATTTTGAGGGAAGAGGATGCGGATATACGTGCCCAGCGCCTCTATCTGATATCCATCATAGCACAGGTTCTCGTTAGAGCGATGGCTATCCTCGGTATTTCATTACCTGAGAGGATGTGATGATCCCAACTACCAAAAAAGAAATTGATGCCCTTGGATGGGATGTGCCAGATATCATCCTTTTCACGGGAGATGCGTTTATCGACCACCCAGCTTTCGGCACTGCCGTTATAGCGAGGGTGTTGGAAAAAGCTGGTTATCGTGTGGCGGTAGTTCCGCAGCCCAATTGGAGGGATGATCTGCGGGATTTCAGAAAAATGGGGAAGCCGAAACTCTTTTTTGGTGTCACCTCCGGTGCAATGGACTCGATGGTCAACCACTATACTGCTGCAAAACGTCTGCGCAGTAATGATGCCTATACACCTGGAGGTAAAGCTTCGTTCAGACCAGATTATGCAGTGACTATATATACTCAAATTATCAAGGAACTTTTTCCACAGGTACCGGTGGTTATAGGAGGCATTGAGGCTTCTCTGCGCCGAGTGACACACTATGATTACTGGCAGGATGCACTAAAACCCTCTATTTTGGTAGAAAGCGGAGCTGACCTTTTGGTCTATGGAATGGGGGAGAGGCCCATCTGTGCTATAGCGGATACTCTTGCCACCGGAGCACCTCTTCAAGCATTGCAATCCATACCTCAGGTGGGGTATCTTTCCGATAGTAAGCCATTTACCGAACACATTACTCTCGCTTCATTTGAACGTTGCAAGAGTGATAAACTGGAGTTCGCTGCCAATTTCAACACGGTTGAGAATCATGCTAACCGTCTGGAGCCACAAATACTGGTGGAAAAGTGCGGTGAGCGTTTTGTATGCATAAATCCCCCTTATCCACCGGCAACGGAACAGGAGATGGATGAAATCTATGCACTGGCCTTTACTAGAAAACCGCATCCCAGGTATCGTGGTAAACACATTCCCGCCTATGAGATGATCAAACATTCGGTGACTACGCACCGAGGTTGCTTCGGGGGGTGTAATTTTTGTACTATATCAGCACATCAGGGCAGATTTATACAGTCCAGGACTCCTGAATCAATACTCACTGAGATTGGGAACCTTGTTGCAATGCCCGATTTTAAAGGGAATATCACCGATCTGGGTGGTCCCACAGCCAATATGTACCGGATGAAGGGGCGTGATCGTTCGCTTTGTGCCAGGTGTCAAAGAGATTCCTGCCTCTTCCCGTCGCGCTGTAAGAATTTGGAGACTTCGCATAAAGAATTACTCTCGTTATACGAAAAAGTGCTTAAAGTTCCAGGTATCAAAAATGCCTATATCGGTAGCGGTATCAGATATGACCTCTTCCTTGACAAAGAAGGCTTTTTGGACCCCACTTCAAAACCCTATCTGGAACAATTGGTTACGAAACATACCTCCGGACGTTTAAAGGTAGCTCCGGAACATACATGCGACCATGTTCTCCAGGTAATGGGCAAGCCCTCTTTTAACATTTTCGAAAGGTTGAGGCAAGAGTTTGATGAGATTTGCCACCGTAAGGGGCTTAAATATCAGCTAGTGCCATATTTTATCTCAGGTCATCCCGGGTGCAGGATGGAGGATATGGAAAGTCTATCACGCAATCCCCACTTGAAGAATCTTTATATGGAACAGGTTCAGGATTTCACTCCGACTCCTATGACACGTTCTTCGGTAATGTTTTACACCGGAATTGACCCCAAAACAGGCAAGTCGCTCTTCGTAGAGCGTAACATTAGAAAAAAACAGAGACAAAAATCATTTTTTTTCAAGAAATAATGTGATTTACACTTGTATTTTAAAAAAATCTCCTATTATTGCACAAGTATATTATTCGAATCACTTTATGATAGGCACTAACAAAAAAAGAGCTGTAATTAGTTATGAAAATATGTCTCCCGAACTCGCGGAAGCCTTCAAGGAGAAATATCCTCATGGATATGCAGATTATATGGGTGATATCTTCAAGGTAGTCAAACCTGACGGTACCTTTTTTCATGCTGTTTCTGTAGAGATTCCTGATGCCATCTACCTTGTTAAGATTAAAGTGAAGGTTGATGATTATGAAGACGTGCAGAATGGTCTTTTTAAGGACGATAACGATGACGATGACGACGATTCGGGTGATGACGGATTCCCGGCAAGTGACGAAGACTTTGTAGATGCCCAGGGTTCAGATGACAACGAGGAGTAAGTATTAGTTCCGAGTTTCGAGTTTTGAGTTGAGAGTGGCCCGAAAGGTTGCTCTCTTTGATTAAAATAAATAGGTGAAAATATTTTCCAGAATTAAAAAGGGCTTTTCAGCTATCCCTGAGCGCACACAATTGGTGTTGCTCTCATTTGTAGTGGGACTTGGGTGCGGCTTTGCTGCCGTATTGCTCAAGACTTTGATTAAATGGATCCATCACGGTTTAACCTTTTGGTTTACAAAACCCTCCGATGCATACCTTTATCTCATCTATCCCGGCATAGGAATGTTGCTTTCATTCCTTTTTGTAAGATATTTTGTCAAGACCGACATCAGTCATGGAGTTACCAAGGTTCTGCTCTCTATTTCTCGTAATGAGTCGCGCATAAAACCTCACAATACCTGGACTTCGATAATGGCAAGTTCGGTTACTATTGGATTTGGTGGTTCTGTCGGTGCCGAGGCACCTATAGTATATACCGGTGCGGCGATAGGCTCTAATGTAGGCAGGAGCATGGGCATGTCCTACAAGAATATGACTATCTTGCTCGGCTGTGGAGCTGCAGGTGCCGTGGCGGGTATTTTCAAGGCTCCGCTGGCCGGAGTACTCTTTACTCTGGAGATATTGCTTTTCAATATTTCCATGACTTCCATACTGCCGTTATTGATTTCCGCAATTACGGCCACGGTAGTTTCATATATTTTCCTGGGTGACGCTGTAGCTATTGCAAACACCATCGAGACCTTCTCTATGGGTAATCTGCCCTATTATTTCATTCTGGGTATATTTTGTGGTATAATATCCCTCTATTTCATAAGGACCTCCCTGAGAGTTGAGGATAAGATGAGGCGTGTGCGCAAGCCGATAAACCGCTGGATTATCGGAGCAATCGCTATGGGTGTTTTGGTATTTCTTTTTCCGCCGCTTTACGGCGAAGGTTACAACTCCCTCACCCTGATGCTCAACAATAATCCCATTGAGATGGCGGGCGGCATCATTGGTGAACGTGTTTTGGCTAACAAATGGGCAATACTCCTCTTTTTCACGGCAATTTTGCTGGTAAAGGTATATGCTACCGCTTTTACAAATGCAGGAGGAGGGGTTGGCGGCACTTTTGGTCCGACTCTTTTTACAGGAGGCATAGCGGGATTCGTACTTGGCCGGTTCATCAATCTTACCGGAATCCACGTTATTCCTGAGGCGAATTTTGTACTTGTGGGTATGGGTGGATTGATGGCGGGAGTGATGCAGGCACCCATGACTGCCATCTTTCTAATTGCGGAGATGACCGGCGGATACGACCTGTTGATCCCGCTTATTCTCACTTCCGCTATTTCATTTGCCACAATACGTTTGGTAGAGCAGTATTCAATTTACACCAAGCGTATTGCACAGCAGGGCGATTTGCTCACCCATGACAGCGACAGGGCCGTACTTACATTGCTCAAGACATCGGATCTGATTGAGACAGATTTTTCTACAATCGGCTTCAATAGTACTCTGGGAGATCTGGTCAAAGTAATTGCCACTTCAAAGCGCAATATTTTCCCGGTCGTGGATCATTACAACCAGTTTCAGGGAATAGTCTTTCTCGATGATGTGAGGAAGATTATGTTTGACCAAAGCCAGTATGAGAGCGTTCAGATACCTGCTATAATGAAAAACGCCCCTGCTATGGTCTATTACGATGAAAAAATGGAGAGCGTGATGGATAAATTTGAGGTTACTCAGGCCTGGAATCTTCCGGTTGTTGACAGGAATAACAAGTATCTCGGATTTGTCTCCAAATCCAAAATTTTCTCTTCCTACAGAGAGCAATTGCAGCAGGTTTCCCATGACTAAACTCTATCTCGATCATATTGCAGAGGCGATGAATGTCAAAGTTTGGCAAATCGAAAACTGCATCTCACTGTTCGAGGAGGGTGCTACCATTCCTTTCATCAGCAGATATCGCAAAGAACGCACAGGCGCTCTGGATGAAACTCAGGTAGCCGAGGTCAGACATTGGTATCTCCGTTTTGAAGAACTCGAAAAACGCAAACAAGCTGTTCTCAAGAGTATTGAGGAGCAGGGTAAGCTTACTGACTCACTTCGCGAACAGATAGAGTCGCTCGTTGACCCCCAAATTCTGGAGGATATTTATCTCCCTTATCGTCCGAAAAGACGAACAAGAGCTTCAATTGCAAAAGAAAAGGGACTTGAACCCCTCGCAGAGGCCATATTCAACATCAAATGTGACGATCCGCAGAGTCTCTCGCAAAAGTATATCGGTGATCAGGTGACTTCAGAGGAAGAGGCTCTCGCCGGAGCAAATGATATCATGGCCGAGTGGATCAGTGAGTCACAGCCTGTACGTGCAGATCTCCGAGACCTCTATTCCAGATGGGGCAGAGTGGTAACCAAAGTTTCCAAGGGGAAAGAGGAGAGTGAGGAGGCATCCAAATACCGCAATTACTTTGATTTTTCGGAACGCCTCGACAGGATTCCTTCACATCGTCTGCTTGCCATTCTAAGGGCTTCCTCCGAGGAGATAGTAGGAGTCAGGGTAGATGTTAAGAGTGATTACGCTTTAGAACGAATCTCAAGACGCGTTTATCAGGGCAAACGCAAACCCTCATCCTCAGTGCGCGAACTATTGGATGCCGCCGTGGAGGATTCCTATAAGCGTCTGCTCCATCCTTCGATTGAAAATGAATCCCTCTCTGCAGCTAAAGAAAAGGCGGATCTCGACTCCATCCGTGTTTTCGGAGAGAATCTCCGCCAGTTGCTACTGGCTCCGCCGGTTGGTGAGAAGCGTACCCTTGCCATAGACCCGGGCTTCAGAACCGGTTGCAAGGTGGTGTGCCTCGATGCACAGGGAGCATTGCTGCACAACGATACCATATTTCCCCATCCTCCCAACAATGAGAAGATTGCTTCGATGAAAAAGATTTCTCATTTGGTGGAGGCCTACAAGATAGAAGTTATCGCCATCGGCAATGGCACTGCCGGCCGCGAAACAGAAGCTTTTATCAAGAAAATCGCACTTCCTAAGGGCGTGAGAGTCTATTCGGTCAGCGAAGATGGCGCTTCGGTCTATTCGGCCTCTGAGATTGCGAGGGAGGAGTTTCCGGATTATGATGTTACTGTCAGGGGGGCCGTTTCCATTGGTCGTCGTCTTATGGATCCTTTGGCTGAACTGGTCAAAATTGACCCGAAGTCCATAGGAGTGGGGCAGTACCAGCACGATGTCAACCAGACTCTGCTTAAGGAGCGTCTGGATACGGTGGTTGAAAGTTGTGTAAACAATGTCGGAGTTAACCTCAATACCGCCAGCAAGCACCTTTTGCGTTATGTTTCAGGTATAGGCCCCGTTCTGGCAGGAAATATTATAGAGTATCGCGATGAAAACGGTGCATTCAGCGGCCGCAAAGAATTGCTTAAGGTGCGTAGACTCGGTGAAAAGGCATTTGAGCAATGTGCCGGTTTTATGAGAATACCGAATGCCGATAATCCGCTCGATAATTCGGCTGTCCATCCCGAGAGGTATGAACTCGTGGAACAGATGGCTTCTGATCTGGGCGTATCGCTTACTGATCTCATTTCTAACGAGCAGTTGGCCTCTTCTATTGATATTTCAAAATATATCTCCGAAGAGGTTGGTGAGCACACACTCAATGACATTAAAAAGGAGTTGGCTAAGCCTGGTCGTGACCCTCGTTCAATCATTAAGGTGTTTGAGTTCTCTCCTGAAATCCGCTCCATTGAGGATGTAAAGGTAGGTATGATCTTACCCTGTATTGTAACTAATATCACCAATTTCGGTGCATTTGTAGACATTGGGATCAAGCAGAATGGCCTTATACATGTTTCGCAGATAAGCGACAAGCGTGTGTCAGATCCCTCACAAGTACTCAAACTTCATCAGCAGCTCCACGCAAAAGTTGTAAATGTGGATTTGGAGCGTCAGAGAATAGGCCTTTCTTTGAGAGGAATCTGATTTTTTACTATCTTTACGCGATAATAAACTTAAAATTTGAGAGACTATGACACGACAGGTCGTTATCATTCCCACTTACAACGAAAAGGAAAATATAGAGAAGATTATCCGCGCAATCAGGGAACAGGAGGTGGATTTTCATATACTGGTTATTGACGACGGTTCGCCCGACGGTACGGCGGCTATTGTCAAATCTCTCCAAAGTGAGTTCAAGGAGTCGCTTTTCATCATTGAAAGGGCCGGCAAACAAGGACTTGGCACAGCTTATATTACAGGCTTTAAATGGGCTGTCGAGCATAAATATGATTATGTTTTCGAGATGGATGCTGATTTTTCTCATCCACCAAAAGATTTGCCTCGTCTTTACAAGGCATGTCATGAAGAAGGTGCAGATTTGGCTATAGGGTCACGTTACTGCAACGGCATCAGTGTGGTAAACTGGCCTATAGGTAGAGTGATAATGTCATATTATGCTTCTACTTATGTTCGTACGGTACTTGGCATGAAGGTCTATGATACCACGGCGGGCTTTAAGTGTTACCGTCGAAAGGTACTCGAGACAATAGATTTTTCAAGAATAAGGATGAAAGGTTACGGATTTCAGATTGAGATGAAATACAATACCTATAAACTCGGATTCAAGATCGTTGAGGTTCCAATCATTTTCGTGGACCGCACCGAAGGTACCTCCAAAATGAGCAGCGGCATTTTTGGAGAAGCCTTCTGGGGCGTAATAAAGTTAAGATTCCGCAAGATCAAACCCGCTCCTACGGCGTAAGATCCAATCAGATATAAATGAGCATTTTTATTGAAAATGGTACAATCATCAACGAGGGGCTCTCTTTTAAAGGTAGCCTCTTTGTTGAAAATGGTATCATCTGCGCCATCACAGAGGATCCGTCAGATTTTCCGCAGTTGCGGGAACGGGCGAGTGAGGTGATCGATGCTTCGGGAATGCTCATTCTTCCGGGAGTTATAGATGATCAGGTGCATTTCCGCGAACCGGGAGCAGAGTATAAGGGCAGCATTGCCACTGAAAGTGCTGCTGCGGTGCTCGGTGGTGTTACATCCTATATGGATATGCCCAACAACAATCCTCCCACATGCTCTCAAGAGTTACTTGCGCGCAAATTCGGGAAGGCAGCACAAAATTCCTTAGCCAATTATTCCTTCTATATAGGTGCATCCAACGACAATCTTTCAGAGCTCCTTGCGACTGACCCGCGCAATGTCTGCGGTATTAAAGTCTTTATGGGCTCATCTACCGGAAATATGCTGGTAGACAACCCTGAAATGCTTGAAGCTATTTTTTCACAAGCACCGATACTTATTGCAACCCATTGTGAAGAGGAATCTATAATACTTGCAAATACCGCTGCGGCACGTGCACGCTTCGGCGATGAGATACCAATTGCTATGCATCCGCAAATACGTAGCAGAGAGGCCTGTATTGCCTCCACACGCAAGGCTATAGATCTGGCACTGAAACATTCTTCACGCCTGCACATACTCCATATAAGCACGGCCGAAGAGGTGGAGCTTCTTCATAGAGCCAGGGAGCAGAGTGATCGTATTACCGGTGAAGTGTGTGTGCACCATCTCTGGTTTTCTGACAGCGACTATGAGCAATATGGCTCACTGATCAAATGCAATCCCTCCATAAAGAGCTCTTCCGACCGAGATGCGCTCCGACAGGCAGCACGTCAAGGAGTGATATCATTAGTAGCGACGGACCATGCACCTCACTTACTATCGGAGAAAGAAGCTCCTTACTTACAGTCACCTTCCGGCATTCCACTAGTCCAACATTCACTTAGAGCTATGCTTGAGCTTGCGGGTAAGGGTGTTTTTACACTTATTGATGTAGTTCGTCTGATGTGCCATGCTCCTGCAGATTGCTTTAAGATCTCTCGCAGAGGATATCTCCGTGAGGGATATTTTGCCGATCTAACTATTGTTAACCTAGATAAACCTTCAGATGCGACGACTGCTTACAGGTGCAGATGGACCCCTTTCACCCGTTTCAGTTCGACAGTTGTACATACACTGGTCAACGGTGTTCCGGTAGTACGCAATTCACAGCTCACAGGTCTTAATTCCTCATTACCACTCTCTTTCGATGATTAAGCCCCGAAGCAAATTTTACCTCTATATATCTATCATAACCGCCACCATCCTGTGGGGATTCTCCTTTATTTGGACCAACGATCTTATTGCAATGGGAGTCCCTATCTTCATCTTCATTTTTTTGAGGATGTTGCTATCGGGGGTTATAATGCTTGCCTTCTCCACGATTACCAGCACTTTACAGAAGGTGGCCCGCAAAGATATCAAGTGGATGTTTCTGCTTGCATTTTTTGAGCCCTTCGTCTACTTCATAGGAGAGTCCTATGGCTTGAAAATTACCGGTTCGGCCACCCTTTCGGCAGTGATAATCGCTACAATTCCCATTTTTACAATGATTATGGGTAGGTTGTTATTCAATGAATCTCTTTCCCGGGTCAATGTGGCCGGAATAATTACTGCTGTTTTGGGAATAGTTCTTTTTGTGTGGAATGGTAGTATTTCTTCGGATAATTATTATGGAATACTCTTCCTGCTTCTTGCAGTTGCGGGTGCGGTGGGCTACTCTTCCATATGTAAACGACTTACAGGCACCTACAATGCCATCACTATTACTACATGGCAGTTTCTTTTCGGGGCAGTTTTATTCTTTGTCCCTTTCGTGTTCTGGGGTCTGCCTCAATGGACTCCTAGATTCCTATCTTCTGATGTGCTTAAGCCCATAATCGCACTTGCAGTGCTTTGTTCCTCTCTATCTTTCGTACTCTATACAAAAGCAATCGAAGTGCTGGGAATGACAAAAGCAGCAATTTTTACAACTATGATTCCCGCAGTTTCGGCGGTAGCTGCCTATTTTCTGGGACAGGAAAGCTTTACAACCATGCAGATTATTGCACTTGCAATTGCCCTTTTAGGAGTCGTTCTTTCGCAGTTACGAAAAGGCTTTAAAATTATCTGATTGGTTTCCAGAATAATAATCTTTTTTGAGTGGAAACTTCTAAAATTATTTTGCTAATCTCGAAACTATTCTTATCTTTGCAGCCCGTTTCCTCAAAGGGAATGGAAGTTCTTTGATAATATTGGAAGACAAAAAGTACAAGCAAGTACCGAATTTGTAACAAAATTCGAGCGAAACGTTAATTTTTTT